>AUXO017340434.1_pt1 | contig 16705 bp, 16 predicted proteins | sample 768731 | NCBI WGS metagenome assembly AUXO01 (sample SAMN02715735, study PRJNA202380) | gut metagenome | biome: sheep rumen | host: Ovis aries | place: New Zealand: Palmerston North
TACGCCAATGATGATAAAACAATCACCATTGAAAAGATAAAAACCATTAATAATAAACCAGTTTTTTTCTCAGATAAAAACGGAGATGGTCATTACGATGTATTAAGTGGACTTCAAAAATCAATAAGAGGAAGTGATGTAAATGCATCCCTTCATTATTTAGGCAGACTAGTGATGGAAGGCGATCTAGAATCCATCTATCGAAGATTAAGCGTCATTGCATATGAAGATATAGGACTAGCAAATCCAGCAATTGGACCAAGATTAGATGCTGCCATCAATGCAGCAGAAAGAGTTGGACTACCAGAAGCCAGAATTCCACTAGGAACAATCGTAACAGAAATGGCCCTATCTCCGAAAAGTAATACCGCACATGTAGCTTTTGATAAAGCTTTAGAAGATATCGAAGCTGGAAATACCGGTAATCTTCCAAATCATATCAAAACAGACTCAAAAGATTATTTATATCCACATGATTATCCAGGTGCATTTGTTGTTCAACAATATCTCCCAGATAAAATAAAAAACAAAAAATACTATGAACCAAAAGATATAGGATATGAAAAAGGAATCAAAGAAATATATGAAAAACTAGAACGAATAAAAAACAAAAAATAGTATGAATTCATACTATTTTTTTATATATTAAGAATAAACATTTCTATTAAAGAATTGCCATCTACATCATTGGTTTTAATCATAAGATCCATCTCAGCTAACTTTTGCATCAAAGAAAGTAATTCCTCTTCCGAATAAAGTCTAGTAAGTTCTCTCGTCTTTTTAATACGATAGTCTGACTTCTCCCCTAACTTACTCGCAATAGAAGCATCATTTAAACGTTCCTTTTCCAAAATTTTAACTTGATAAATAATACGAATTTGACTAGCTAATAATCCAATAATACTAAGAGGTTCAATTTGATAAGATAAAAGTTCACGATATTTCTCTAAAGCCTCTTTTTTTTCACGCATAGCAAGAGCTCTAGTAAAAGCAAACGTTAAATCTTTTGAATCTCCTAGCTTAGGAATAACAAGTTCATCAATATCTTCCTTTGTAATCTCTTTTGTATCCATTTTATAATTCTTTAACTTAGCACATTCATTGGATATTTTTGTAATATCTCCTAAACAAACATCATTCAAATAACGAATGGTCGAAGAAGCAATCTTATAGCCTTTTAACTCATCTTGAATGATTTGAATCGGATCAAAAGAAATTTCTAAAACTTCACAATTCTTCTTTAATTCTTTCGTAACTTTTAAAGTATTATTAAATTTATTTCCTTCAATAATGAATAAATTATCCGGATTTGGATTTTTTAAATAAGCAAATAAATGTTGGAAAGAATCTGGATAATCATCCTGTTTTAAAACCTCAAGATTACGAACAATAATAACCTTTTTATCACTAAATAATCCATAAGTATCCAAATCTTCTAAAGCATTATCAAGAGTAGTCTCTTCCATATCATAAATACTAATAGGAGCATTTTGAAAAGAAAGATCCTGAATAAGGGACTCTCTTTTTTTCTGAAGAGAAAGAGAATCCATACATTCTAATAGATAATTATTCGTACTCATGAAGAACCTTCTCGATCGTTTCGAAAATTTCTGGAATTTTATCAGTAGAAGTGCCTCCACCTTGACCAAAGGTTGGACTACCTCCACCATTACCACCAGCGATTTGAGAAGCTTCTTTGATAATCATTCCAGCTGGTACTTTAGAAGTAGATTTAGCAATAAAATTAACACTAGCATTATCTTTTATATTTGCTATAAACAAGAAGCCAGGATTCATTTCATTCATCAAAGAATCCGCAATACTCTTTAATAAATTCATATCACGATTATCAACTTTCATAAGAAGAACATTTAAATCCCCAAACTTACGAATCTTTTCTCGATATAAATCAAGATTCTGTAAAGTTGCTTTTTCTTTTAAATCAAAATATTTCTTTTCAAGATCTTTTACTTCTTGATGAACATATTGAAGTTCATTACGATTGAAAATGACATCTTTATAAGAAGTTGGTTTTGCATGATCCAAATCTACATCAAAATCCAATTGGATTCCATCTTCTCTTGCTTCTGAAACAATATCTTTCGCTTTCATCAATAATTTAACCATTTCATCATTATAAGGACGAATAACTTCATATAAAGCCTCTTCGATTTTATCTCCCGTTACACCCTCAATACGATAAACATTGCTTCCTTTTGATTCACAACCAGTCAAAGCAAAATTTCCAATTTCCGAAGTGTTAGAAACATGAGTTCCTCCACAAAGTTCAATACTTTTACCAATTTTAACAACGCGAACCATATCTCCATATTTTTCACTAAATAGTGCCATTGCCCCAAGTTGTTTAGCTTTATCAAGAGGCATCACTTCCGTAGAAACAATAATATTAGAGCGAATCATCTCATTCGCAAATTTTTCAACTTCAAGGAGTTTTTCATCCGTCATTTTTCCAGTATAAGAAAAGTCAAAACGGAAACGATCTCCATCTACATAACTACCAGCTTGATGAATTGTCTCAGAAACCATTTGTTGAAGAGAATACTGTAAAATATGAACACTGGAGTGATTAGCCTGAGTTCTTACTCTCTTTTCTTTATCTAAAACAAGTTCACATTCATCCCCAACATGAATTTCTCCATCTAATAGACGAACTTTATGAATGTGTTGTCCATTAGGTCCCTTAAAAACATCCACAACTCTAGCTTTAAAATTATTGGAAACAATCATACCGGTATCGGATACTTGTCCTCCACTTTCTGCATAAAAACAAGTACGTTCAAAAGCTAAATACGTATCATGATCAATGGAGTCTACTCTTTCCTCTTTTGAGAAAATAGCAAGGACTTTACTTTTTAATCGATACAATCCATAAACAAATTCACTAGGATCTTTAAAATCTAATAAGACTTTCTTCTGACTAGCCATAGAAGTAACGTTTTTAGCATTCTTTTTCGCAAGTTCTTTTTGAGCCATCATAAATTGATCAAATTCTTCTTTCGAAACACGATATCCCAAATCACTTAAATACTCTTCCGTAAGTTCAAATGGGAATCCATAAGTATCATACAATTTAAATGCATCTTCTCCACGAATTGTACCATCTTGAGAATCTTGAACAAGTTCTTTTAAACGTCTCTCACCTGCTTCTAACGTTTTTAAAAATAGCTTTTCTTCTTCTAAAACAAGAGCTTCTACTTCTCCTCTTTTTTCTACTAAATATGGATAAGCATCCTTCATAACATCTACAACGTCCGAAACAATTTTATACATAAAAGGACATTCTAAACCAATGACTCTACCAAAACGAACACTACGTCTTAATAAACGTCTAAGAACATATCCACGACCAACATTTTCAAAACAAGCCCCATCAGCTAAGGCAAATGTAATAGCTCGAATATGATCTGCAATAATTTTAAATTCTTTTTGTCCTACATAATCAAAGGTAGATAATTCTTCAATATGTTTAATAATAGGCTTAAACAAGTCCGTCTCAAAGTTGCTATCTACATTTTGGAAAATACAGCACCATCTCTCAAGACCAGCTCCCGTATCGATATTCTTGCTAGGCAATTCCTTATAGTCTTTTCGATCAACTCCTTCTTTAGAATTAAACTGACTAAATACATTATTCCAAATCTCTACATATCGTTCTTGATCTTCATCGGCTTGAAATAGTTCAAAAGCATTTCCATTCGGATCATATTTTTCACCACGATCATAGAATATTTCAGAATCAGGTCCACAAGGTCCTTCCCCTATTTCCCAGAAATTACCTTCTAAAGGAACAATATGATCTTCCGCAAGTCCAACTTCTATCCAACGATTTTTAGCTACCATATCATCCGAATAAACAGTAACATAGATTAAATCCTTATCAATACCAAAATAGTCTGGAGAAGTTAATAATTCGAAAGCATAAGCAATTGCTTCTTCCTTAAAATAATCTCCAACACTAAAGTTCCCCATCATCTCAAAAAAAGTTTGATGTCTTTTCGTAACTCCGACATTTTCAATATCGTTCGTACGAATACATTTTTGAATATTGACAATACGACGACTATCAGGGACTTCTCTTCCATCAAAATATTTTTTTAAAGGCGCAACTCCTGCATTAATCCATAATAAACTATCATCATTGACAGGAATTAATGAAGCACTCTCATAGATTTTATGCCCTTTATCAGTAAAAAATCGAAACCATGTATTTCGAATATCATCATGACTCATATATTTCATAAACTACACATCCTCTTCTAGTATTTCTTTTAATCGATTAATTTCATCTTCCATAGTACCATTATTTAAAATATAGTAATCAGCATAAGCAATTGGACCACCTTTAAACAAGTTTTCAATTTCTGACAAATCACGATAACGAATTGCCTCTTCATCAAATGGTCTTTCAGGTCGAACTGCTACTCTTTGATAGCGAAGATTCTTATCAACTACCACACATACAAGTTTTAAATTAGGAAAACGTTCAATCAAATATTTGTATTCATACCAAGAATATAAACCATCTAACACTACATCGTGTTTTTCCAATTCTTCCCGAATTTCAGGTTCTAAAAATTTCGCATAACACTCAGGTCCATGTTCGGCGCGAAGCTTCTCTCGAAATTCTTTCTCACTTTTACCATCCGGAGTTCTTTCAATGCCAGCTTCCTCCATTAATTTATATGTTACGCCACCAAAATATATTTTTTTCCAACCAACACTTTCTAAATACTCTGTAACAACACTTTTACCACTACCACTCATTCCAACAACTGCTATTAAACGATTCATAAACTAACCTCCATAATAATTTTCTTCATTGCGAATAATTTCCAAAGCCGCTCGTTTTAATTCATCCAAATCACGATTTTCAATAATGTAATCAAAATCATTATATCCAGTAATTTCTTTCTCAGTAATATGATTAGCTTCTTCTTCACTTAAACGATCATCATGTCCATGACGAACAATCTTAATCGTAACGACTTCTGAATACTTTTCTTTAAAACTTTCAAACTCATGAATTAATCGAGCATCGGTAATAATAAAAGCATCAAAGAAATTAGAAAGAATCTCAATATCTTCAAAAATACGATTTAATAAAAAATCTTTCTTCCCTAGTTTTTGTTGGATAATCTCAATACCCATTTTCTGTAAAAACTCTCTAGGCTTATCTTCTTCATTTCCATTCCATTCAAAATAATTACGAGCATAAGAATATAATGGTTCTGTAATATGCATAACACAAGGTTTATATCCATAATCCTTCAATTCTTCTCGTAAAAATTCTCCAAAAGTATTCTTTCCAGCTTTGGCTCCTCCACCAATAACAAAAATTTTCATACAATCCCTCCTTATACAAAAAAAAGAGGATACCCAAGGAGTGCAAAAAGCACGGTACCATCCTCTTTTTAACTTTCTTTTGATAACGGTCTCCCGACTAGATTCCAAAAGTAGCTTCCTAATTCTATCTTAGTTCTTTTCACCAACCAGAACCTCTCTAAAAAGAATCAAATAAGTACTCATCTTTTATCAATACCTAGTAATTCACTACAGACTTATTGTAACAAACTTCAGAAAAAGATTCAACAAAAATATCAATTAAGCTGTTTCTTCCTCTTCCACTGCATTTAAATACTTCATAAAACCAGTTCTCTCGGCAACAAAGATAAAGATTACTTTGCAGCAAGCAATAACAGGTGTTGCTAAAACCATACCCAATATTCCGAAGAAATGTTGGAATATAAGTAATCCAAGCATAATAGTAACCGGATGTAATTGCATCGTATGTCCCATAATAATTGGTTGATAGAAATTGTTTTCTAATAATTGAACAATTAAAATAGAAACACATACAAAGATACCCGTTAATGGAGAAATCGTAAATCCAACGATAATAGCAGGGATTGCTCCGATATAAGGTCCAAAATAAGGAATAATATCCGTTACAGCACAGAATAAAGCAAACAAAATTGGAGAGGTTAATCCAGCAATCGATAAACCAATACTTTGAGTAATAAATACAAGAAGCATAATGATCAAAACTCCTTGAACATAATTACGAAGAGAAGTATTGATACGAGTAGTTAATTCACGATATCCATCCCTCCAAGAAGCAGGAATAATCTGATCAATAGTAGAACTAACTTTATAAAAATCAAATAGTAAATAAAAACCAATCATTAAGCCTAATACAAAATTAATACCACCATTAACTAAGGTTTTACCAGCTGTAAATAAATATTTAGGAAGATCAGATCCAATTCCAAGTCCCCACTCTGTTACACGAGAAGTTATCTCTTTACGTAGAGAAGAAACATTGACAAATCCACCAGAATCAAAACGCTCTACAATATTTAAAATAAAATCCGTAACATTGGAGAAAATAGAAGGAGCCACTTTTACAAAATCTTTTACCTGACTAATCAAAGATGGAATAAACAAATAAGAGATTAAAAATAACAAGCCAATTAAAAAGATATAAACAAAAATACAACCTATAATTCTTGGGACTTTCTTCTCTTGTAGCATCGATACAAATGGTTCAAAAAACCAAGCAATCAAAAATCCAATAAAGATAGGAGAAACTACATATAAAATCTCCCCAATATATTTCAAAATTTTCCATTCCTTGATTAAATAAGTACCTAATAGTATTAAACAAACGATAGCCATAAAATAACCAATATTAATCAATTTTTTACCAGTATGTAAGATATTATTTAAACTAGTAATATCTACTTCTTTATCTTTATTTTTTCGAAACATAATATAGCCTCCTAGAAGTATTATACCATGGAAATAATTTTTTGAAATATTTTTCAAAAAAATATATAATAAAAACAGGTGATGCAAATGAAAACCATCCAAAATAATCTAAAAAATGAAATAATAATCAAAAATTCTAGATTTATAACCGAAATTATAAAAGTATATGAAGAAAACAAAGTAAAAGAATATTTAGAAGAAGCAACAAAAAAATATCCAAAAGCAAATCATTATTGCTATGCCTATCGAATTCAAAACAGAACCAAATCATCCGACGATAAAGAACCAACCGGAACAGCCGGTGCCCCTACTCTAAATGTTATCGAAAAAGAAGATTTGAATAATATCTTAATCATTACCATTCGTTACTTTGGAGGAATAAAACTAGGAGCCGGAGGACTAATTAGAGCCTATACGAAATCGGTAACAGAAACCCTAAAACAAGCAATCTATCAAGAATTAACCAAAGGATACAAAATACATTTTCAAGTATCTTATTCAGAAGAAAAGCTAATGATGCGTTGGCTAAACAAAGAGAATATAATCGAAAAAAAATATGAAGAAAAAGTAGATTTAGTAGCCATCATAGAAGAAAAAGATATGGAAAAGATACAAATGCTACCATATGAAATTTTAGAAGAAGTAATCATTGAAAAAAGTTCCTAATAAGGAACTCTTTTTAATTGGCATGAACAAGATTCTTTAAACGCTTAATTACTCTCTTCTCAATTCTAGAAATATAGGACTGAGAGATACCCAACTTTTCTGCCACTTCTTTTTGAGTATATTCGTCATTACCAAACAAGCCATAGCGAAGCACCATAATTTCTCGATCCCTAGGTTTAAGGCGAGCAATTTCATCAAGCATTAATGCTTTATCATCCTCTTCTTCAATACATTTAGAAACAGCGTTTTTATCCGTTCCAATAACATCTTCTAAATGGAGTTCATTTCCATCTCCATCATACGATAACGCTTGTTCAATACTAACTTCACTTTTCAGTTTTTTATTTTTCCTTAAATACATAAGGATTTCATTATCAATACACCTAGAAACATACGTTGCTAATTTAATGTTTTTTCCACTTTGAAAAGTATTAATTCCTTTAATTAAACCAATACTTCCAATACTAACTAAATCTTCTAAATCAAAACCGGTATTTTCATATTTTTTTGCTAAGAATACAACCAATCGTAAATTATGTTCAATTAATTTTTCTTTTGCAAATTCATCTCCATGCTCTTTCATGCGAACATAAAACTCTTCTTCTTCTCTAGAAAGAGGTTCTGGAAGGACATCCGTAGCTCCTACATAAAAACAACTGGATACTGATATAAATAATCTCTTTAAAAACTGCCAAATTTTTAACATAAATCCTCCTTTATTTGATTTGGTAAAATACAATTAAATCCATCCATCGAAAAACGTTCTCTAGCAAGTCCAATTAAGCAATGATGAATCTCTTTTTGATTGATTACAATTCGGTCCGGTCGAACACAAGGAATAATTCCAGAAGAATTAAGAGCTTTATAAGGTACATAAAAGCAATCTTTTACTGACAACTTCAAATTGGTAAGTAAAATAGCTTCTCCTCCATATGGATTCTTTAATCGATTTCCTGTATCCAAAAAGCCATCTAGAAAGTAATCTTTTTGCTGAATAGTAACCACAACTTGATATCGATTTTCCGATATTTCTCTAGTACGAAAAAAAGCTTTTCCAAACAGATAAATAAGCCAAAAGCATGAAAAAAGAGTAAAGAGAGAGAGTCGAAAAAAAGACTTAGGAATATCAAACAAGTATAGAAAACCTCCCAGTAAAATACTAAATATATAAAAATAAAAAAGGGAACGAAAGAAATGCCTTTTTCCAAAACTAATAAAAATCATACTGCAACTAATAATAATTTTCCAAAAAAACAGAGAAACAGAAGATATAGGAATAAACAACAAAAATGTAGAAAGCATTCCTACTCCGCTTCCTAAGCCAATGCGTAAGAAAGTAGTTGGATGTTTTAAGATCTTTTTTGTTCCAAAAAGGATCATAAAATCTAACAAAAAATTTAAAAGAAAGATACTTTCAATATAGACTTTCATCGAATCACCAAAAAGAGTATACAAAGAAAAAAACGACGAAATTGTCGTTTTAACACTATATCTTACGTTTTTTTAAGAAAATTTTGATGATGTATGATAAAAAGAAAATCATAAGAATTACAAAACACCATTTTAAAATCGTATTTATAAGAGGATAGTTACCAGTATACTTATTAATAATAGCAAACATATTCTCTGGTAAATATTTACCAATGATGTGAGAAACATCTTTCAATCCGATATTATTTTTAATAAAAGTTAAAATTCTTAAAAAGATATCAATAATAGCCATTAAAAATACAAAAGAAGAAAATCTTCGAAAGAACATGGCTACCAAAACAATCAAAATAATAATAACAATTAAATCTATATACATACTTCCACTTCCAATTCTTCTACCCTATCATTGTATCGAAAAAAGAAGTTTTTTTCAATAGAAAAAGAGCTAAGACAAAATCTTATCCCCTTCTTCTAACATTTTTGTAATAAAAACCCCATAACCTTTATTTGGTTGATCCACTACAACATAATTGACAACTCCTATAATTTTATTATCTTGAAGAATAGGAGATCCACTCATACCTTGAACAATCCCTCCACTTTTCTCTAATAAAATAGGATCCGTTATTTCAAAAAATATATTTTTACTAGGAGAAGACTCATCAAGCCTTACAATAGATATCCTATAATCCATAACTTCATTCGAATGTAAAACGGTACGCAAAGAAGCATTCCCTTTATGGATTTCACTAGGTAACGCCACATCCATTTTTTCTTCATTGGAAAGAGAATCTTCATAAATTCCAAAAACGCCCACTTCTTCATTTAAATAAATAGAACCAATATCTTCATCCGCTGCAATCTTAGCATTTTTTTCTCCCGTAGATCCTCTGGTACTTTTTAAAATAGAAGAGACTTCTGCTTTATAAATATCCCCATCTAATATCTGGAATTTTTGTTTTGAATTAGACTCTAATATTTCATGGCCCAAAGAACCAAACACTTTGGTTTCAGGATCAATATAAGATAAAGTGCCTATTCCGTAAACATGATCTTTTACATACAAACCGGTTTTATAAAAAGAATCTTCTAAAACAACAGGAAGATTTATAGTAATTTGTTTCTTTCCCCTCAAAATCGTAAATTGATAATCCTCTTCACTAGATAGAATAGAGTTGAAAGAAGCAATCGAATCAACGGGAATATGATTGATTTCTAAGATTTGATCTCCAATACGAAATCCTGCCTTTTCTCCAATCGATTGTTGATTTACTTCATAGAATCCTACCACATAAACACCTTGAGAGTGAACTTCAATACCAATCGTTTCACCGCCAACAATAACCTGATTGGAATAAGCAAAAACAGATAAAGGAAATAGAAATAGCAAAAAGATGCTTAGCAGTTTTTTTCGCATAAAATCACCTCATTACTAGAATGGTCAAAAATCGACAAATCATACCAAAAAAAAAGCATTTCTGCTTTTATTCTTCTACTTGGAAATCTACAACTTCCCCATTATCTTTTACCAATTTTGAAATAGCTTCTTCCGCATTTTTAAGTTTTTCATCACAAGTCTTTGCTAATTTCATTGCTCGATTAAACTCTTGAATAGCATCATCTAATGGAACATCTCCTACTTCCAACTTTTTAACGATTTCTTCTAATTGTTCTAAACTTTCTTCAAAACTTAACTCTTTTTTTTCAGCCATATTATCCTCCTTATAATACTTCCGTTAATACAGTACCATCCTGAAATTCTACTTCTAACTGATCCCCTTTTTTAACGTCCTTCTTACTACTAACAACTTTATTCGAAACTTTTGAAATTGTATAACCTCTTTGTAAGGTAAGCAAAGGACTTAATGTCTCTAATTTTGATAATATTTGTAAATATCGATTACTTTTCTTATCCAACAATTGAAAAGGTTTTTGTAATACATAAGAATTTTTTACTCGTATTAAATCTTTTTCCTTCGCAAGTGTTAGGTGCGTCATTTGAAATCTTAATTTCTCAAATAAAGAATCAAAAATCATTTCTTTTGCCTGATAAATCATCATAGGATTTTGAAAAATACTTCGTCTTTCAATAGCTTGCAATTGTTGATAGCAAGTCTTCCAATGATTCTCAATCGTATGAACTCCTCGAATCTTTAATTGTCTTAGATAATCTTCTACATCTCGCATTTGAGGAACTGCCATTTCTGCAGCCCCTGTGGGAGTAGGAGCTCGTAAATCGGCCACAAAATCAGCAATCGTAAAATCAATTTCATGTCCTACAGCACTAATAATAGGAGTTTCACATGCATAAATAGCCCGAGCAACAATTTCTTCATTAAAAGCCCATAAATCCTCAATGGATCCTCCGCCTCTTCCAACAATTAAAGTGTCCAACTGATATCCATCCGCTCTTTGAATCTGCCTAACAATATCTTCTTTAGCATCTTCTCCTTGAACCAAAGCCGGAAACAAATAAATCTCCGTTAAAGGCCAACGTCTTTTTATGGTAGAAATGATATCTTTAATAGCAGCTCCTGTGGGAGCCGTAACAACCCCTACCCTCGTAGGAATTTTAGGAATTTTTTTCTTATGAGAATCAGCAAATAAACCTTCTGCCTCTAACTTTTTCTTAAGTTGTTCAAAAGCAATATAAAGGTTTCCAACTCCATCTTCCATCATATCATTAACATAAATTTGGTATCCTCCATTAGCTTCAAAAACACTGATTTTACCAGTCACTAAAACCTTCATTCCATCTTCTGGAGTAAATTTCAATTTTTTAGTACTAGAAGCAAACATAATAGCGTTAATTCTAGCCCCTTCATCTTTTAAAGTAAAATAATAGTGACCTCGACTATGTGCTTTAAAATTAGATATTTCTCCTTTTAAAAAGACTTCATTCAAATGAATATCATTATCAATTTTATACTTGATATAACGAGTTAACTGAGTAACTGTAATATATTTATCGTTCAAAATATCACTTCCTTAAAAATAAGAGAAATAAACTCTTATTTCTCTTCTTCATGATAGATTTTATCCAATACTCCATTAATCATCTTTGTAACTGCTTCATCGCTATATTTTTTAGATAATTCAATGGCCTCATTAATGGAAACAATAGAAGGAGTATCCGTATACATCAACTCATAAATACCCAAAGATAATATAGCTTGATCCACCTTATTCAAACGATCAAGTGTCCAATCTTTTAAATATTTATTAGCAAGATTTGTAATTTCCTCTCGATGAGCTAAAATCCCTTCAATGGATTCATTCACAAAAGAATTTTCAACTTCTAATTGTTCTTTAATAAGAGCATTAACGTTATATTCAATTTCCGTCTCATTTAACAAATTAATCTGATAAAGAACTTTCATAATTACTTCTCGTAATTCACTTCTGTTTTTCATACACATCACCATATTTATTATACTCTATAAAAGAATAAAAAAAAAGAAGAAATTTAGGATAAAACAAATTCGAATCAACAAAAAATACTTCTAGTAATTTCTAGAAGTATTATTCTTTTTTCTTAGCCTCTTGATTTAAATCATACAAAAAATTCAAAGCTTCCATTGGAGACATCTCAAGTGGATTGATGGATAAAACTTTTTCTTCGATTGGATTCTTTTTCTCTACAATTTCTGGCTCTGTCAACTCAAACAAACTGGTTTGAGTAAACGTTTCTTTCTTGACATTTTTCTTTTCATAAACACTTAAAATATCTTCCGCACGATGAATCAAACTAGTAGGAAGTTTAGCAAGAGCAGCAACATGAATACCATAACTCTTATCAACAGCCCCGGGCTTTACTTTATGTAAAAAGGTAACTTTACCATTTTCTTCTAAAGCTGATACATGAACATTTTTCAATTGTTTTAAATCTTTTTCTAAAAAGGTTAATTCGTGATAATGAGTAGAAAATAAAGTTTTTGCTTTAATCTTATCATGAATATACTCGAGAATTGCTTGAGCAAGACTCATACCGTCATAAGTAGCAGTACCTCGACCTAATTCATCAAATAAAATCAAACTATTTTCCGTCGCTTCACTAATCGCATAATTTGCTTCTTTCATCTCCACCATAAAAGTAGATTCTCCACTAACCAAATCATCACTTGCACCAATTCTCGTAAAAATCTTATCAAAAATTGGCAAAGTAGCGCTACGACAAGGAACAAAACAACCCATCTGAGCCATAATAACAGTGATAGCACATTGTCTCATAAAGGTAGATTTACCAGCCATATTAGGACCAGTAATCAACAAAATATTCGTGGTTTTATCCATAACAATATCATTCGGAATATATTGATCCTTCATAACTTGTTCAACCACTGGATGACGGCATTCAATTAATTTCAAATTTTTTTCATCCGTGATTTCAGGTCTTGTAAATTTATATAAATCCGAAACAATCGAAAAAGACTGTAACATATCAACTTCACTAAGAACCTTCGATACTTTTTGTAAATCGGAAACATAGCGTTTTACAACTTCTCGAATATCCATAAAAAGTTTATACTCCAAGGAAATAATTTTCTCTTCCGCTCCAAGAATAATATTCTCTTTTTCTTTCAAAACAGGAGTAATAAAACGCTCACAATTTGCTAAAGTTTGCTTCCTTTCGTACCCATATTCGTCTTTGATCAAACTACATTGTCCTTTTGAAACTTCGATGTAATAACCAAATACTTTATTAAATCCAACTTTTAAATTTTTAATACCAGTACGTTCTTTTTCTTCTTTTTCCATTTCCAAAATAAAATCTTTGGAACCACTGCTCAAACGTTTTAATTCATCTAACTCTTGATTATATCCTTCTTTTATCAAATGACCTTCATGCAAAGTAAAAGGAGCATCCTCTAAAATTGTACGATCTAGTAATTGATAAACTTCTTCAAACGTCTGTATTTCTTTATCATATTTTAATTCCTGAAGAATCTTTTTTATAGTTGGTAACTCTTTTAAAGAATTCTTCAATTGCAATAAATCTTTCGCATTTAAATTCCCATACGTAATTCTACCAACTAAACGTTCCAAATCATAGATTTGATCCAAACTTTTAATAAGATCATCTCTTAAAATAAACTCCGTACTAAGAAGGGAAACCATATCATAACGACGTTCAATTTCATGACGAGAAGTGAGTGGATTTAAAATAGAATTCTTTAAAAAACGACTTCCCATAGCAGTCTTACATTTATCAAGTAACCACAACAAGCTATATTGACGATCTCGATTACGAATCGTTTCAACTAATTCCAAATTATTTTTTGTATTAACATCAAACTCTAAAAACATAGAAGTCTTAATAACTTGGCAAGGTTGTAAATGATGCAAATCTCCTTTTTTTGCATCAATTACATATCGAAGCAAATGTTTTAATGTCTTAACAATACGAACGTCTTCAATCCCTTCATAAACATACGAATAAGGCGAATTATCTTCTAATTCCTCTTTTTCAATCGTAACTAATACATCATAATTGGTTCGAAGGGATTCAACAATCTCACGATCAATGGTATCATTTACCAATACTTCTCGAAATCCATTACGAGAAATTTCCTTAATAACCTTATCTTTATCCCCCTCTAAGAGAAGAGCATTTACTTCTCCAGTAGAAATATCTGCATAACTAATTCCATAGCAATAATTAAAGTCATAAATATTAGCAATATAATTATTACTTTTAGAATCAATATTAGAATCAATTCGAGTTCCTTTGGTTATAACTTGAATAACATCTCTTTTAACCATTCCTTTTACTTCTTTTGGATCTTCTAATTGCTCTACAATAGCTACTTTATAACCCTTATCAATTAAATCATCCACATAAGAAACATAAGCATGATGAGGAATCCCACACATAGGAACTCTCTCCTCTAATCCAGCTTGTTTCCCTGTTAATGTTAATTCAAGTACACGAGATGCTAAAATAGCATCATCAAAAAACATCTCATAAAAGTCCCCTAAACGAAAAAAGATAATACAATCTTCATATTGATCTTTAATATCCATATATTGTTGCATCATAGGACTAAGTTTTGAACGATCTACTTCGCTTCTTTTCATAAGACTTCACCAATAATTATTATACAAAAAAAGAATCATAAAAAAAAGAAAAACACTATTTTTTCTTTCTTTTTTTCTGCTTCATTCGAGCATTTCGAATTCTTCTTTTTTCTTTTTGATCCCTTCTTAAAGAAACATATATAAAAATAAAGCATAAAATTTCTAAAGCTAATAAAATAAATACAAAAGTAGAATCAATCAATCCAGTTAATGCTAGAAGCATAATATTTGTAAAAAACATCAAAATAAAGATAAAATCATCCATTCGAGAGGTATAAGAACTGTGATAGATTTTTAAAAAGTAAACACAACATACATAAGTAATCGTAATACCAACCCATGTTATAAATAGTAAGATGAAAGTTTTGTACTTTGTTAAAAAGTCATTACCATCTAAAACCGAAATAGCACTAGCATCAATATGATAAGCATCACAAATTCTCTTATAAAGAGCGTTATAACCATTTTGAATTCCTAAATTCCATTCTTCATTTTTAAAAAAAGGCATAAAGTAAGATTGAATCAATTCATCAATTACATCATTTGGTAGAATAGTAGAAAGATTAGATCCTGCAATTACTTTTATAAGTCTTTCTTTTTTAGAAAAAAGAATAATAAGTCCTTTGTTATTGGAACAAAAAGAATCATATAATTGATTGGAATAAGCATCAACATCTGAACCATCCAGAGTTTTTAAAGTAACAACATAAAACTCTATTTGAGTTTCTTTTTTTAAAAAACTAGAATAATCAATAATATAAGAAGCTGTATTACTATCTAAGATATTGGCATAGTCGGATACATAAACAAAGTTACTTTTCGGAACAACTGCCAAAGTCAAAATGGGACAAACAGCCAGTAAAAGAATTAAAAAAGACAATATCTTTTTCATAAACTCACCTATTATAACTGTATCACAATCTAAAAAAAGAAAAACCAAAAAGAAGAAAGAAAAGCGACAATCAATGTAAAGATTGAAAATGTTCCTCATTAGACAGAGACTCATCATCACTATCTTGTGCAATCTTCAAAGAGCACCAAAGAAATAACCCTAAGAAAAAAATCATAGAAACAAGGAAATAAACCATAAAACCCCTCCTCTTGTCGCTATGTTGTATCACATTAAATAATCTATGTAAAATCACGAATTTTATGTATTTAAGGAGAAATTTGTCAGAAAAATAAAAAAGTAGAAAACAAAAAAAGAATTTTTGCATAAAAAAACAAGCATCAAAATACTTGTTTTAATCGGTAAGGTTTTTAGCAAAATTACCATCAATTCCAACCCCTTCACTTTTAACAACAAAAGCCGAAGGTTCAAGTTCTGGTAAATGTCTTTCAAATCTCTGTAATTCATATTTAGTCATAGCAGAATAAGTAATATACGTCTTAGAACGATCAAATCCACCAATAGCTTCCCAATAAGTTGCGTCACGTACTAACTCATCACGGACAAATTGAATAATTTTATCAGGTTGATTCTTGGTAAATACCATAACATAACTACAAATGTTTTGTTTATGAGTATGATCAACCACCAAGCTCGAAATAACCGCATAAATAACAGAATAAATCATAGTTGGCAATCCATATAAAACACCACAAATACCATATATTGTGAGATTAATCGCTCTTTGAATTCTACCAACTGATAACTTTTTATTACGCATAGAAATGACAACACCAATAATATCAGTTCCACCTCCACTAGCAGAAGCCGAAAGAGTCATTCCACCACCAA
>AUXO011687695.1_pt1 | contig 16704 bp, 14 predicted proteins | sample 768731 | NCBI WGS metagenome assembly AUXO01 (sample SAMN02715735, study PRJNA202380) | gut metagenome | biome: sheep rumen | host: Ovis aries | place: New Zealand: Palmerston North
ACTAATCTTCCTGTCATTATATTTACATTTAAACTTATCTCTCCATATGGACTATTTGTCATATATCCATTTATTTTAAATATAATTTTATTATTTTCTAATACTACTGTACTGTCATCATTTTTTCCTATATTCATATTTTGATAATCAATATTAACTTTAGTATGATTACTAATATTTCTATTATTATTGCATTGTACTTCTACATGATATTTTTTTGATTTATCAACATTAGCTAAATCAATAGAAAATTTATATACATATGGTTGCATATATTCAACATAGCATTTTAACTGTGTTCCATCATCTGATTTTAGCAAAACAATTGGATTTGTTTTAGGTTCGGCTTGATTTACTCCATCTATCCATTCTTGAACAATCAAATTACCTGATAATATGTTATTATTTACACTGATATTACCATATGGACTAGCAGTCATATATCCATTGTATGTTGGAGAATTCAAATTTATTTTTCCATTTTGACATAATATATCCATACAATATATTTGACCAAGTTTTTGATCTGACATTGATAGTATAACACTATTATTCTGTGGAATTGAATTTACATCTTTAGTTTCAACTCGTAAAAAATAATCTTTATAAAAATTTATATTCATTATATTAATATCATAACGATATGTATATGAACATTCTTTTTCAACTTTTCCTTCAATAACTTCACTTCCATCAGTTGCTACTAAAAACACCCTTGGTAATGTATCAACATTCATATCATTTATTACTTCATTATAAAGTACATTTCCTTTTATACTACCAGAATTATTATCATAGAATATTGTATTCAATGCGGCTTTAACTGAATTTTTAGTTTTATCAATCCTGAATAATTCTTTATTATCAATAATTGCTTGAGCATCTGCTTGAGCTATTCTAGATATTTGATAATCATTATTAATAAATTCTCTATCTTGAGGATTAGTAATAAAGCAATGTTCAATTAGAATACCTGGTATTCCATACATCATTGGATATCTTATAACTCCATAATAATCGGCCCATGTCCCATCAGGATACATATTATTTGATTCAGTACCTCTTATTTTCGCCATAGTACTTCCATTTCGTGGAATTCCTATCCCGGATAAATTATTTAAAACATTTATGGCTAATTGATTTGAATTTTTATAAAATCTATCTACTCTAGTATTCCTCGTAACATAAACTTCAGAACCTCGAGGTAATGAATTAGATGATGCATTTATATGAAAACTTACTAATAAATCAGCTCCAATATTCTTAGCTATTTGCCCTCTTTCAGCTATTGTTGGATTTCCATTTTCTTCTCTGCATAATACTCCAGTAATTCCATCTGCATTATCAAGAATTTCTTTTACCTTGGTGGTTATTTTCCAAGTGACATCTGTTTCACGCAAGTTCCCAGAAACAGCTCCACTATCAAGTTTTCCACCATGTCCAGGATCTAGTAAAACAATTATATCCTGATTAGTTGCAGCATATACTTTGCTAACAAAAATAAATATAATCGAGCATATTAAAATAAAAAATATTCTCTTTATTTTTTTCATTATTTTTCCCTCTTTATAAATTTCCTTATTTTCCACCATCTAGAATTTTCAATTGCATCTAATTTATTTTTTAATTCAGCTACATCTCCATATTTTTCCTTGTTTGCTAAATAATCTAAATACCAAATATTTCTATTAACTATATCTTTTAAATTCTCGGCAAATAATTCTCTATCCTTGTTCGATACAATTACACTTTTTAAGTCATCATATTTATCTTTCTTTATATATGTAATTATTATGTTATATATTATGTCTTTTCTTTGTGCATAAAATGCATTATCTGGCAATTTAATATATTTATCAGCTGCATTATAAAAATTTAAAAACTTAGGTCCATATTCCAATGTAAATTTTTCCTTATTTTCAGAATCATTGCTCCACCACATTCCACCAGAATGTCTTCTATATGCTGACATAACTTCATTAATCATTTTTATTTTTCCATCTTCTGCATGTAATAGATGTATATAATAATCACCTGGAGCAATATTATCTGGAAAAACATCTTTTAAATTTCTGTCATTAAATTTCCATCTATACACTACACTGTTTGCAACTATGTAATTACTATTTGCTAATTCTTCTATTGTTGAAACTTCTGGTGCTTCTGCTGGTATTATACTTTCTTCTTTTTCGTTATTTTCATAAAATAATTTAGCTTTGTGGAAACATATGTTAAAATCCTTATTTTGATCTAAAAAATCAACTTGTTTTTGTAATTTGTTTTCATCTATCCAAAAATCATCTCCATCACATAAAGCCACATATTCTGTATCCTTTATTTGGTTTAAAGTATTGATAAAATTCCCCATTGCACCTAAATTTTTTTCATTATCTATTATTTTAATTTTTTCAGGATATTTTTCTTTATAGCTATTTAATACTTCTAAAGTATTATCTGTTGAACAGTCATTGCTAATTACAATTTGATATGGGAAATTAGTTTTTTGCATTAGCATTCCTTCCAATGCTTCTCCTATATATTTTTCTTGATTATATGTTGTAGTTACGATAGTAAGTTTCATTATTTGTCTCCTTTATATTTTTTTACTTAACATCTTAGCATTTTTACTTCTGTCTTTTATACTTTTGCATGGAATACCAGCATATATTTTCCATGATTCTGTGTTTTTTTTCACAAATGACATCGCTCCAATACTTGTCCCTTCTGCCAGAATCACATTAGGCATAACAGTTGTATTAGCACCAATTTGAACAAAATCTTCTAAAATCACTTTTCCACCTGTTACATTGGTAAGTTCTTCTGGTACCATTGGGCTTATCATATACTCTCCTGAAAAGTCATCAGTTGCACTATAAATTGTAGTTCTAGCTGAGCACCCACAAAAATCTCCTATTTTTATTCCCATTTTTCCATAAAGTGCTGTATATGCAGCTATATGTACATAATTTCCAATTTCTATATTTCCAGATAATATGCAGAAATCATCAATTCTTACATTATTTCCTATCTTTATTTTATCTGGTGAATATATACTAGCCTTTTTACTTATTAATACATTTTCACCAAATTCTTTAAATCCAATAGCACTCAATTCCTCTTTAGAATAAAAACTGCTCATATTTTCCTCCTATTATGCTCTTTTTTTATTTTTATAACAATTTTTAGCATTATTTTTAATAACCTTAATTCTTGAATCAATTTGTTTTTTATTAGAATAAATTTTCAAGGCTTTTTTTCTTCCTCTTCTAGCTATATCAATTATTTCTTTAGGATTATTATATAGTTCTTCTATTTTTTCTTCTATATCTTCCACTTCAGGTTTTACTATAATTATTTCTTTTTTATCAACAAATTCTACATTTAATTTTAATTCATCTGTACATAATAGTGTTACTCCACTTATCATTGCCTCTGTACAAGAACCTGTTGGAAATCCATCAAATGATCCTTTACTCAATACAAATGGTCTATTAGGAGACAATATTACATCCATATTCTTATAAAATTCATGTAACCAATCTGATGATTTTATACCATAAAATTCTATTTTATCTTTAAAGTCACTTACATCTATATCCTCTTCATTAAACCCACCAATTATATGGAATTTTACATCTTTATGATTTCTAGCAATTCTTCTAGCTGTTTCTATGAATAAATCATACCCTTTATCTTTACCTTTTTCTGAATATTTATGTGCTACAAAACATACATCAAAACTATTTTTATCTCTTTTATAGTATTTCTTTTCTTTTATATCATTTTCTAATATTTTTTTAGGAGTCACAATTCCATAAATAAATTCAATTTGATTTTCATTGCATAATTTATTTTGTAATAAATAATCATATGTTTTTTTCTGTGTTACAATAACTTTTTTAAAGCATTTTGAACTACATATTCTTCTAAGTTTATCATCACATTCTGAATCATTTAATTTAAATCCGCCTCCAGGATATAAAGTAAAAATAAATGGAATATTATACTTTTCTAATATAGCTAAATTGTCAAACATTTCACTTTGAACATTTTGTATAAATGTTATAATTGCAATTTTGTTTTTGATTTCATCTAACTTTTTTATATTAGTTTCATTTAACTCAAAAACTTTTCCAGAAAATTCAGGATTTTCTGTTTCAAAATGTTTTACTACTTCTTCTAAATCTCTTTCTTCATTTAAAGCATTAAGTGACGCTCCAGTTGAAAACACATATACGGATTTTATTTTTTTCATATATTCAGTATATTCTTCATATCTAAATGGTGAATATACACTTGGAAATACATCATCAAAAATTATTAAAGAAAAGTTTTGTTTTTCTACTTTAGATTTTATTTTTTTATAAAATGATGGTTTAAATAAAAATAGAGGATTTTTTAATATGTATTTCATTGCTTTAAAACATCTATATTTTCCAAACTTTCTTCCAATTTTTGCTTTTATTGAATTATTTTTTCTATCTTGCTTTATTATTTCTCCTGAAATCTCGTTGTATAATTCTTTTTTATTTTCTTCTTTTATTTGTTTCAATCTATTTTCGGATAAAATAATTTTATCTGGTAAACTTTCAAAGTATTCTCTAACAAAATTCGTTTTCAGCAAGTATTCAAACCATACTTCTGATTTTGTACAATCAACATTTTTCCAAGGTTTTTTACTTGTTGCATAATGTAACTGTACAGTATTAGTCATGGCATCTTCTATTTCTTCTCTAGAATAATGTATGTCTGTTTCTTTATCTTCTTCTGTTTTATATTCATCCCACATATATGAACACGCAAGATATTTCAATGGTAGTTGTTTTGTTTTAGGATAACAGCACAAATTTAAAACATCTTGTTCCATTTGGTTAATTCTATGTCCTTCTGTTTGGAAACATTTTACAAATTTTTCTTCCATTTTATCTTCTCTAAGTTTTTTTAGATTGAATACTATATATCCACCACAAAATCCATTTAATTTTTCTATTTCTTCTTTTGTAAATTGTCCTTCAAGTTGTTCTAGATACCATTTCATTTTGCCTATCATTTTTATTCCACCAAGATAATAATCTTCGTTTGTATCCAATAAAAAATAACTTTCTGAAATGTCATTTAAAAAAACAACATCTACATCTGAAACTATAATTTTATCATAAATCGGAAAAATACTAGGAACTAAAATTTTGTACATTACTTCTTTTGAAAAATGTCCTTTAGTTTTTATTGTTTTCCATAAATCTTCAAATTTATTTTCCATATCTACAAATATTAATTCGGAAAATTCTGAAAACTCTTTAACATTCTCTATTAATTTTTCTTGATTTTTCTTTGTAATATCTGTATGTAATATATATAGTTTATAATAGTATTCTCTATTGCAATGTTCTAGTAAAGAATAAAATGCAACCGCTGCTGGTATAACATAATTATTATCAAAACAAAACATCAATGGTATTTCTTTTTTATTCATGCGTTAACATCCTCCTATTTTTTTATTATATCGCATATTTTATGTACTTCTTCTTCTTTCAATCCATTATATAATGGCAAACATAAAATTCTTTTTGTTATATCTTCTGAAATTGGACAAGCTTCCTTTTTATCAATAAAATTTAATATGTTTAATGAAGGATAAAAATATCTTCTTGGATTTATTTCATTTTCATTTAATTTTTTTATTATATCCAATGTCTGTTGTTCATCTTTTAATATAATTGGATAATAAATATAATTATATTCTAATCCGTCGTATTCTTTAGGTCTTTCTACATATCCTTTTAATAATTGATCATATAAATTACAAATTTTCTTTCTTTCTTCTATAATCTCATTTATATATTTAATATTGGCTAATCCCATAGCTGCATTAAATTCTGTCATTTTAGCATTTGTTCCGACAATTTCATAGTTTCCATTTATTGCGCCAAATGTTTTTAAACTTTGTATTTTATCATCTAATTCTTTAGTTTTAGTAAAACAAGCACCACCTTCTATTGTATGAAATAATTTTGTTGCATGAAAACTACATGTAGTTATATCTCCATAACTTAATAAACTTTTTCCTTTATATCTGCTACCAAATGCATGAGCTCCATCATATATAACTTTAAGATTATGTTTTTGAGCAATTTTTTCAATTTTTTCTACATCACAAGGATATCCAAAAACATGGACTGCCATAATAGCTTTTGTTCTAGGTGTGATTTTTTCTTCTATTTTGGCAACATCAATACACAATGTTTCTCTGTCAATATCAACAAATACAGGTGTACATTTTTCCCACATAATTGATGATGTTGTAGCTACGAATGAAAATGGAGTAGTAATTATTTCTCCATCTTCTATACCTAGTGCTCTTATAGCTAATTCTAATGCAATTGTTCCATTAGTTACAATATTTATATTTTCCAAATTTAAATATTCTTTTAATTTGCTCTTTAATTCTTGTAAATTAGGACCTTCATTTGTTAAATATCTATTTTCCCAAATTCCTTTTATATAATTTTCATATTCCTCTATTGGTGGCATAAAACTTCTTGTTACATTTATCATTTATTTCATCTCCTAAATTTTATACATTTTGTTATAATAATTTTCGTATTCTCCACTTACAATATTTTCTAGCCATTCTTTATTATCTAAGTACCATTTTATTGTCTTAACTATTCCATCTTCAAATTTTGTTTCTGGAAGCCATCCTAATTCACTATGTATTTTTTCAGGATTTATTCCATATCTTTTATCATGTCCTTTTCTGTCTTTTACATGAGTTATTAATGATTCGTCTATTTGACTATCAACATTTTCATGTAAATATTTTATAATTATATTTACAATTTGCATATTTGTTCTTTCATTGTGTCCACCTATATTATAAACTTCTCCAAATCTTCCATTTTCTAAAACCTTATAAATTGCTGCGCAATGATCCTCTACATATAGCCAATCTCTTACATTGCTTCCATCACCATATACTGGTATAGATTTATGTTTTAAGCAATTATTCATAATTAATGGTATAAATTTTTCTGGGAATTGATATGGTCCATAATTATTTGAACATCTTGTAATGCAAGCTGGGAATTTATATGTGTCATGATATGCTTTTACTAACATATCAGCTGATGCTTTACTTGCAGAATATGGACTATGTGGATTTAGTGGAGTTGTTTCTTCAAAACAATCATCATCTATATTTAAGCTACCATATACCTCATCTGTTGATACTTGTATATACTTTGTTCCTTCCTTATAAGAATCTTCTCCTATTTCCCATGATTTTTTAGCTATATCTAATAAATTTTGAGTTCCTTTTATATTTGTATTAATAAATTCTGTAGGATCTTTTATTGATCTATCAACATGACTTTCTGCGGCGAAATTAATAATTGTATCGATTTCATATTTTTTCATAATATCTTCAATTGCAACTTTATCACAGATATCAACTTTTTCAAAATGATATCTTGGATTATCTTCTAATCCTTTTAAATTTTCTAAGTTTCCCGCATATGTTAATTTATCAACATTAACAATATTTACTTCCTTATTAGCATTTAATATATATCTTACAAAATTTGAACCTATGAATCCAGCTCCACCTGTTACTATTATATTTTTCATTTTCATTAATCTCCTTTAACACTTTATTTATTTTTATTTACTTTTTTTAGTTTTTCACTATTTGATACTAACTTTAATAAATATTTTCCGTAATCAGTTTTCTCCAATTCATCACCTAAACTTCTCATTTTATTGTCATCAATCCAACCTTTTCTCCATGCAATCTCTTCAATACAAGCCACATATAATCCTTGTCTTTCTTGAACTATTGAAACAAAATCACTTGCTTGCAATAAACCTCTTGGGGTTCCAGTATCTAACCAAGCTAATCCTCTTCCAAAAAGAACAACGTCAAGTTTTCCTAATTTTAAATATTCTTCATTTATAGTTGATATTTCTAATTCCCCTCTGGCTGAAGGTTTTATTTTCTTTGCTATTTCTACGACAGAACTATCATAAAAATATAATCCTGGTACTGCATAATTTGACTTTGGATTTTCAGGTTTTTCTTCAATTGAAATTACTTTATTATTTTCGTCAAATTCAACAACCCCAAAACTTTTTGGATTATCTACAGGATATCCAAATATTCTTGCTTTTCCTTTTTTATTAACAGCAATATCTATACAGTCTTGAAAACCTTGACCATAAAATATGTTATCACCTAAAATTAAACAAACATCATCATTTCCAATAAATTCTTCACCCAAAATAAATGCTTCAGCTATTCCTCTTGGCTTTTCTTGTGCTTTATACTCTATTTTTATTCCTAATCTACTTCCATCGCCTAACAATTTTCTATATTGTTCTACACACTCTGTATTAGTTATAACTAATATTTCCTTTATACCAGCCATTAACAATACTGATAATGGATAATATATCATTGGTTTATCATAAATTGGTATCAATTGTTTTGATACACTTATTGTTGATGGATACAATCTTGATCCTGTTCCTCCCGCTAAAATTATTCCTTTCATTTTTAACCTCCTAAACATTTATAAATTCTTGAACTAATTTATTACATTTTATATCAAAATCTTTTTTCCATTGTGCATATAAGTGCATAATTTCTTTTTTGTTTTCTATGCAATATTCTATTCTTTGTTTAATATACTCCGAATCATCCTCTTTTGTCAATATCACAAATTCTCCCAATTTTGTTCCAACAAAATAGTCATTATTGTTTCCTAGCAAGCAAGGTACTCCCATCTCAAAACTTTCAAGTGGAAACATTGGCGCATTTTCTGTAAATGTTGGATAAATATTTATATCATTTTTTTGTATTCTTTTCATTAATTCATCATGTGGTATATAATCATCAATACTTGTTGTTTCCAAATTTAATATTTCAGTAAATCTCTTAGCACCTTCATTAATTGGAACTACATCAGCAACACAATTGGGTACTAATTTCATAGCACTTAGTGCAGTATAGATATTTTTCAATTCTCTAGAATCAGCATTATATATTCCAATTTTCACTTTTTCATTATTGTTTACTGCAATTTTTCCTTTATTTTCACTATGTACATTATTTTGTAAATAACAACATTTAAATCCTGTCTTTTTATAAAATTCATACATTGTACTTCTTACAAAACCCAAACAATCAATTTTTCCATCATTAGCTAGTTTCATTACTTCTTTGTTTAAATTCCATGTAAAATCAGAAAAATATTCATAGCAATTTCCATGCCAAATTACTTTTATATTAATTTCTTCATTTATTTGTTTTAATTTTTTTATTATATCAATCCATCCATCACAGATTTGACTAAATATAACAGATTTAATATCATTTCTTATAATAGAATTTGCAATTTCATTTATGTCCTTTGCTTTATATACATGTTCCAATGGAATATAATTTTCAAACAAACCTTTAGTTGAAGCAGCAACACCTAGCCATGTTGGATTGTAAAAAACAATATAATCTTGTTTTTTATACTTTTCTATAAACTCCAATGACTCTTGTGCAACTTTACTAAAATGTTCACGTTCTATTTTAATTTTTTTGTTGTTAGTTATTTTATATTTTATAGTACTTAATTTGTGATAAATTTTGCTTATTGCCTTATACAAAAAACTATCTTTTTTTATAAAACTTTTAAAAAAGTTTTTAATTTTCTGCATAATGTACTCCTCTCCTTATTTTCTTATAAACTGTTCTATGCTTTCTTTAGCTTTTTTGCTATAATCTTTTTTCCATTCTTTATAAAGTCTTATTATTTCATCTCTTTGTTTTAAAATTACGTTTACTTTTTCAGCATTAATAATTGGATTATCCTCTGTTGTTGTTACAATATATTTTTGTAATTCAGAATTTTCATCAAAAAAATCTGAATTATTTCCAATTAAGCATGGAATTCCTAATTCCATACTTATAAAAAATACTGGATGCATATATTCTGTAAAAGAACATGAAACTGTGACATTATTTTTGCTTATATTGTCTTTTAAGTTTTTATAGTCAATTTTTTCTATTTTATTTGGAATATTATCTATTTTCATTGTATCTAAAAACTCTTTCATTCTTGGATCCAAGTCATTAAAATTAACAACACTATTTTCAACAAATTTTGCAATACACAATTGATTAAAAATATTTTTATTCCATACATAGTTTAATGGATATATTCCAACATTTATTTTTTCTTTTTCTATTTTAATCTTTTTATTGTATTCTTCCTTTAAATTTTCATCTAGATTAAAATCTTCAAAAATATGTGAGCATCCATATCCAATACTTGAATATGTTATATATTGGCTTTTTCTAAGGAAACCTATATCATCTATAGATTTATTTTTTGATAATTCTAGTAATTTAAAAAAGTTTTCTCTTTCATATTCATAATATAACAAACTATCCATTGTATTACAAATAACTTTAACCTTCAAATTAGAATGATTTTCTTTTATTTTTAATATTAACTTATCCCATCCTATTTCTAATCCTAAAAAAATAATTTGTTCAATCCCTTTTTTTATTTCTTCTTCTATTACTTTTAAATCATTATTATAATCTAACTCTGTCCAACACAAATTGATTTTTCTAGAATTTTTAAACATATTTGTTATTAAAATATTATCTTCAGGCTTTTTATCGCCATAGAATAATATATAATTTTCCATAAACTTATCCCTTTCCTAATAATTTTCGAATGCCTGATTTTATTTTCATAAATGCTTTCAAATATCCTAAATTGTTATATACTAAAAATGCTTCTTTCCATGTTTCATTTCTTAACATATCTCTACACTTGAATATATTTAATTTTTGTACAAATGTAAGTTTTAAATCTTTTTCTACATATTCTGAAGTTCCAAATGTATCATTAAATACCATACTGTAATATGCTTCTATTAAAGCTTTATCCGGATTTAGCTTTGTTTTCTTTAACAATTCATATACATATTGTTTACTTTCTTTAGCTTCATATGGATGATATTTCATATATTCGTTAATTATTTTTGCCCCAGCAAACATTCCCTCTTGAAGTGGCTTAATATATTTATTTACAACATCAATTTCTTCTGTCTTTGCTTTTCTAATTGGATTTCCATCTTGGTATTCAATAACACTACCAGTACCAGGATTATAAATCCATTCTAATAATGTTATCATTTCTCCAACTTCATGATCTCTTATATCAACGTCATCTATAAAGCTTAATTTATAAACGTTTTTAGGTTGTTCATTATAAAAATCATATAATGTTAAATAATATCCTCCAATTTTTTTATTATTAAAAATATAAGCCAAATTATCTTGTATAGTTCCTCTCCATCCTATATCTACTAAAAACAATGATTTATCATCATTTTTTATTTCTTTTTGTTTTTGAAAATATTTTAATAATTCTTCTCTTTTATTTTTTAATTCAGCATTTACTTTTGAGGTAAACTCATTATCTGCAAATAAATTTTGAACTCTCAAATCAAACCAAGGCTCCACAATATTTTCCTTTGGATTAATATCATATTTTTCAAAATATTGTTTATATTCTTTAATATCTATAGCTAAAGTTTTAAACAAAGCCTTCATACTTTGAGTTCTATATTGAGACCATAATCTTAAAAGTTCTTTTATAGAAAACTCATTTAATGATGCTGAAAACGTAGCCATTCTACTAACTTCAACAGTATCACACTCTGGTAATTCAACTCCAAAAGGATTGTTTTCTTTTATTAATTCATGAATTTTAATAAAAGTTTCTCCCTCTCTAGTTTGATAATATATTGTTGGTATTTTATTTTTTATTGCATATTCAACAATACTATATACAAAAAAATATAATAATGGAGCAATTCCAACTCCTGCGTTAAATGTCGCATTATCTTTTTTTATTTTGTCTAAATCAAATTCAAATTTCCTATTTTTTTCTGGTATAAAATTGAATTCAGTTTTTTCCATTTTTATTGTTTCAATTCCTAATCCTTTTGCCACATCAATATCAGAATATTGATTATCCCCAACATGAATATGTTCACTTGGATTTATTCCTAATTCCTCTTCTGCTTTTTTGTATAGATTTCCTGCTCTTTTATTTAATAAATAATCTGCAGAACTAAATATTTTTTGTATTTTTACAGGTAATTTTACATAGTTAAATAATTCTTGTAAACTATCTGCGCTCATATAAAAATCAGAAATACAATACATATTTAAGTCTTTATATTTTTCAAAAATTGGTAATATTTCTGGATTTATATATATACATCTTTTTTCTTGATTTATTTCTTCTCTTAATAATTCTTCTGAAATATCATTTATTTCTTTTTCCATAATTTCTTTTTGAAGAATTTTGAATACATCTAATATTCTGCATTCATCATCATTTCCCGCTTCTTTATTCTTTTTACATTCTCTTTCTTCAATTTCATCTCTCTTCTTTAAAATTTCATATATATTTTTATATTCATCTTTTAAATTATCTTCATATTTCAACACTATATATCTTGCAGTTGCAAGTTTTATCTCTTCAGGATGACATTTTCTTTTTAAAATTGTATCCCATATATCAAAACTTATTATCATAAATACCTTCCTTTTTGTTTTAACTTTTTAATTATTTAATTTTTTTGTATAAAATCATCTATAATATTTATTATATTTTGTGTATTACTTACAAACTCTTGTGGTTTAAAATCTTTTATTTCTTTTATTGCTTCTTCCAACTCTGAAATATCTTTTATTCCCTTTATGAAACCTTGAGAATCAAATGTTTGAATTATTTGTAATTGATGATCATTAACATGTTCTCCATATTTACTATATCTTGGAACAGCAATTACCTTTTTTCCTTTTTTTATACAAGAAACAATTGATCCTACTCCACCATGTGTAATTACATAACTAGCATTATCAACATATTCATTTAATCTTTTTGTTGAGACAAGTTTAAATATTTTCATATCTTTAGATTTAAATTTTGTTGCCCCTGCTTGTACAATAACTTCTTCATCTATTGATTTATCATCAATACATTTTTGTACTTCTTCTAACAATCTATGAAAACTATTATTTTGAGTTCCTAACATTACTAATATCATTAATAAATGGCTCCTCCCAATACAGCTTTTGGATAAAGTTCTAACATTTCTTCCCATTGTACTATAAACAAGTCAGCAAATCTATATATTAGTTTTCCTGTCGCTGTTTTTGTATTTCTATTTGCAAATGTTTCTATATATATTATTTTTCTTCTAAAAATTTTTCCTAGTACACACATTGGCCCTGCTGTATGAGTTCCTGTTGTTACTATATATTTAGGCCTTATTTTTATAAACAAAAATAATGTTATAAAACAATTTGCAAGTAACTGGAATATATATTTAAACATATGCGCCCTTGTTCCATAAAGCATATATGATATTTTATCTCCATATTCTTCTTTATACCCTTTTGTCATATCATCTTTTTCTGTAATTATATGGTAATCATATTTTTTAAATAATGGTTTTAATTGTAACAATTCATTAAAATGTCCACCAGTACTTGATATAAATAATACTTTTTTCTTTTTATCATTCTTTTTTGACATACCATTCCTCTTTTTAATTTCTATTTTAACAAGCTTATTCTATCATTAAAAAGTTAATTTTTCAACAAAAAAAGAGGATTTTATTCCTCTTTTTCATAATTAATAAAATTATTTATTTTGTTCCCTCTTTATATCCTGTTTTATTTATAATTTTTGTACTAATATTTTTAACAGTTTCTGAAGGAGTATAATCTTCTTGTCCAAATAATTCCTTATGTAATCTTGTTACATTTGATTCTAATGTTACAGGAATTCCATACCAAGCATCTAATGTCTTTCCTTTAGTATCATATGGCCATCCTAAATTTTCTGATATTTTATATGATCCAACTTGTGTTGCTAATCCTATAATATCTCCAGAAGTCATATTTGTTTGGAATTTTGGAAGAACTTTATCTAAAATATTATTAAGTTTTCCTAAATCCATTTTCTTAGCTTTTTCAAATGTTTTCATAATAACAGTTCTCATTCTTTCAGTTCTCTTGTAGTCTCCACCATCTGTTTTTCTTATTCTTCCATAAGTTACAGCTTGAACTCCATCTAAATTATAAGTTCCAGCACTTGGAATTGATTTTGATTTCTTTCCTGTTACTTGTGCAGTTTCTCTTATATATTCATTCATTTGTCCAACTTCGTCTTTTTTTATTTCAACTTCTATTCCACCCATTTCATCAATTGCTGTAGCAACTGCATCAAAGTTAACTGTAATATATTCTGAAATATTTAAATCAAGATTTTGATTTAAAGTTTTTATAGCTAAAGTTGGTCCACCATATGCATACGCATGTGTTATTTTAGTTAAACCATGTCCTTCAATTTGAACATATGTATCTCTGTAAACTGAAAGCATTTTTACATCTTTTGTTTTCTCATTTATGCTTAATACAATTATTCCATCACTACGTGATCCATCATTACTTTTAATATTTCTAGTATCAACTGCAAATAATGCAATATTTCTATACCCTTTTGTTACATTATCAGAAATTCCTAATTCATCTTTATTAACTTCTACATAATTTATCTTACCTAATTTATCTTGTAAATATGCAAACGCAATTCCTGCAGCTATAGTAATTAATATTATTAAGAAAAATAAGAATCTCCTCAAAAACTTTCTCTTTTTCTTTTTTTTCTTCTTTGGTTCTACTCTTCTATCTTGTCTTCTTGCTTGTTCTAGTCTTCTATCATCTATCCTTCTATTATCAACTCTTCTATTTTCAGGTCTTGCAGTTCTTGATTTTTTCTTAGTTTTTCCTCTTGATTGAACGTGTCTTCCCATTTTTTATCCTACCTTATATTTTAATTTATCTTCCAATTTAATGTTTTATTGTGTTTATGTCTTTTAATAATATACTTTTAAAATTCTTTTGTCAAATCTAAATATTTGTAAATATCTACTGCATACTTACAAAAACTCTTTTATATTCGCAAATCATTGCTTTTTATTGAAAAATTTGGTATAATTTATGTTACAGTCGTATATTATCGGCAGTAAAAAATTTTAAAAAAGGAGAGACTATTATGACAGCAATGGAAAATCAGCAGTTCCCTATCCCCGAAGATATTGGGTTCACAACACCCCGGAAAGTAAAACTTCTTGCCTCGAAGAACATCAAAGATTTTCTTGGTACAGAGATACTTTCTAGTCCTGGCTTCTTTTACAGCAAAGTAAAAAGATTTGTTAAACAGCTGGGTTCATTCGCAGACTTTGCAGGAGAGCTTCATGCTTTCTTTGCAAAAGGCCGTTCCCCTCGGTATAAAGAAGTGAATTTAGTTTCTGAAGATGGCCAAGACGCTGTCATAAGAATCTATAATAATTCTAAGGACCGAGAAACAGATTGCTCTATTCCCAATTATGAAGTAAGTTATGACAAAAATTGGTGTTTAGTGCAAAACGAAGAACTGTTTTTCTTTGAACTAGATGAAATCCAAAATACTTTGGAACCTGCGTTCAAGAAAAAAGTTTACTGTGATAAGAACGGAAGTGTCGTTGCTACACGTTGCATTGACCTTTCTACTCACAGAAAATGTCACATAACATTCGAAGTTGAGAAATACACACATACCATCTCATTCACAATGATTATGCAGCGTGATGAAGAAAGTTTAAAACTTATCGAAGCATATTCATGTGCAATTATTCAGAATCTAATTTCTGGTAATAATGATACCGATGCTTCAACAACATATATTGCTGCAAGCAAATCTGTTTACTCATACTATGAAGCAACAAAAGATTTGTTAGAGCAGATATGCAGTAACTTCATCGTGTCGACTGTTGATGACATTTCAGGTTCTTGCACTAGCAAGTTGGTCGTTGTTGACGGTCAAGTGTACAGTTTCATGCTTCCTGATAAGGACGCAAATTATATCACTGTTTTCAAGAATCGCGATTGGCAGCTAACAGGACCTATGATGGTCGCAAAAAAGCAAACTGCTGATACCAATAACGAAAGCAATACAAAGAGAAAAACTACATTTTCACTTAAAACAAAAGATTTGTCAGAATCAGAAATCAGTAAGATTCCAAGTTTGCCAGATCTTAGAGATTATGTAGAAAGATTTATAAAAACAAATCTCTGGTTTGCTTTTCAGAATAATTAGGATTCTTAATTTCCTTTTTTCCTCCGTGTCTAACATGGAGGATTTTTCTTTTTATTGACTTATATATTTTTTAATGATAATATTAAAACACATAAAAGAAAGAAGGAATCAATATGGAACATTGGAGTATAGAAGATTATAATAATTATCAAAATACTAATAAATATAGAAAAAGTAAATATAGAGCAAATAAAACATCTGTAGATGGTCATACATTTGATAGTAAAAAAGAAGCTGACTATTATTGTGAATTAAAATTAAAATTACAATCAAATATGATAAAAGGTTTTTGCTTACAACCCACCTTTATTTTGGCACCTGGCTTGAAATATAAAGCCGATTTTATTGTTTTTAATTCTGATAATACATATGATGTAATTGATGTAAAAGGATTTAAAACGAAAGAATATATTGCAAAGAAAAAAGTTTTTGAAGATAAATATAATTTAAAAATAACTGAAATAGAATAAAAGAATTACTA
>AUXO015273200.1_pt1 | contig 16704 bp, 30 predicted proteins | sample 768731 | NCBI WGS metagenome assembly AUXO01 (sample SAMN02715735, study PRJNA202380) | gut metagenome | biome: sheep rumen | host: Ovis aries | place: New Zealand: Palmerston North
AGATACAAAGCTATATGATGTATTGGCAAGTTCACAAGGTATGAGAACAAATCCATTATCTTTTATTTGTACAACCGCAGGTTATAATCTATCAGGACCGTATTTTTAGGAAATAAGGAAGAATGCTATAGAGATGTTAGAAGGTCGTGTTGAGAATGACAGTCTTTTTGTATTGATTTATTGTTTAGATGAAGGTGATGATTATACAGATGAAAATAATTGGTATAAATCAAGTCCTAATTTAGATGTAACAGTGACAAAAAATTATTACCGTGACAGATTACAACAAACAAAAACCCAGCCCTCATTGCTTGTAGATTTTTTAACTAAGAATATGAATAAATGGGTTTAGAGTTCAGATACATGGATAGCAGACAATTACATAATAAATTCTATGTAGTCATTAAATTTATTATCGTTAAATCTTATTAGTGATAAAACTATATTTGCAGTTGGCGGAATTGATTTAAGTTCCGTCAGTGATATAACGAGCTTTTCAATTTGTTATTTGTTTAATGAAAAGATATATTTTAAGACATGGTGTTTTTTGCCTGAAGATACTATTGAGATTAGTCCAAATAGAGAATTATATAAAAAAGCGATAGCAGCAGGTGATTTGATAGTTACACCAGGAAATTGTGTAGATTATGATTATATTTTGAATAAGATTATTGAAGTAAATGGACAAATAAGGATATTAAAAATAGCATACGATAGTTGGAATAGCACTTAGTTTGTTATAAATGCTACGCAAAAACGTTTACCAATGTTACCATATAGTCAAAGTTTAGGTTCGTTTAATCGTCCAACAAAAGAGTTTGAGCGTTTAATGTTGTCAAATAAGATAGTTCTTGACGAGAATGTGTTAGTTCGTTGGGCATTTTAGAATGTAGAATTGATGGTTGATAATAATGAAAATCAAAAACCAAAGAAATCATCAAAGAATGCAAAGATAGATCCTGTAATTAGTATGTTAGAATCTTTAGGTGTTATGATGGAACAAAGAACTTTTAAACACTTTTTTGAAGCGATTTAAGATAAATATTAAAATTTAGAGAAGAAACACATGAGTGTATTTACAGATTTATTTGGAAAAAAGTAGGAGACATTAGAGAAACGTTCATATAATCCATTTGCAGCTGGTAGTTTATTATATGGTAAATATGAATTTTCAGAGAATCCGTTGAGTTTATCTGCTGTTTATGCGGCAACTGAGTTGATTTCTAATTCTGTTGCAGAATTACCATTATATGTTAAGGTAAAAGGTAAGAGAAAAGATAAACATTTTATTTATGATTTATTTTACAATAACAGTATTTCTAAGTTTATTCTAATGAAATAGCTTGTTGTTGACATGTTGTTATATGGTAATTCATATTGTTATATTAGGAGAGATACAACAGGTAGGCCGATCGAATTAGTATATTTACCAAAATCTACAGTTTCAATTTTATATAATTAGCCAAATGATAAAGTAATATATTAGGTTACTGGTGTAAAGAATGTACCGAATAAGTTAACAGAATCAGATGTTTTACATTTTTATAAAAATAGTCGTGATGGTGTTAAGGGAATTGGTGTAATTGCTTATGCTAATAAAGCTTTTAAATTATCAGAGTATTAGAATAATTCTGCAACAGATTATTTTGGTAGTGGGTGTGGAATTACAGGTATTTTAAAGTTTAATGAATAGGTTCTTGATGATGATAAAGCAATTATAAGAAAAAATTGGCAGGAGGCACATGGTCCAGGTGGAAGTGGACTGGCGATCTGTGATTACAACTGCGAGTTCATTCCAGTTAGTTAGAATCCAAAAGACAGTTAGATGATTGAAAGTAGGTTATTTTCAATTCAGGATATAGCGAGATATTTTGGAATTAGTCCTGTATTATTATAGGATTTGAGTCATTCCAGTTATTCAACATTGGAAGCAGCATAGTTAGAATTTGTTACGCATACATTAATGCCTTATGTAACGTTATTTCAGGATGAAATGACAAGAAAACTATGTAATAATGAGTAGATTGATTTAGATGAGAGTTATTTGTTAGTTGCTGATAAACAAAGTCAAGCTAATTATATAAATACGTTGGTTCATACAGGTGTTATAACACCGAATGAAGGTAGAGAAATGTTAGGTTTAGCTCCAATATCTGGTGCTGATAGTTTAATAATTCCGTTCACAGATATTGATTAGAATACAATAAATAAAGATTCTGAAATAAAAGATGAAACTATTTCAGATAAATAAATAAATTGATTAGATAATATATGTTACAAAAAGAGGTAAGATATTTTCAAGAAAGTCCTATAATTGATGAAAACATTATATCTGGTTATGCTATTAGATATAATTCTGAAAGTTAGTTTATGGGTTTTTATGAGACAATAAAGCGTGAAGCTGTTACAGATGAATTAATTAAAAAATCTAATATTTTTTGTTTATTCAATCATGATAGAGAAAAAGTGTTAGGTCGTTCAAGATATGGTAAAGGTACTTTAAAAATAGAAAATCGTGATGATGGTTTGTATTATGAGCTGAAGCTACCAGATACTAATTTAGGTCATGATGTTGCAGAGTACATTAAAAGAGGAGATGTTTTTGGTTCATCATTTGCATTTTGTTTACCAGAAGATGGTTCCGGTGAGCATACTTTTAGAGATGAAAACAGGGTTTTACATAGAGAAATAACAAAAATAGAAAGGTTATTTGATTTAAGTCCAGTTTTTGAGCCTGCATATTTAGAGACATCAGTTTCAAAGAGAATGTTAGATTTACTTGCAGAAAGTGAGGAAATTGAAGAAAAAGTTGAAGAAATTCGTGAAAAATCTGATGTAAAAGAAGACGAAAAAGACGAAAAATCTGATGTAAAAGAGGAAGAAAAATCTGAAGAAAAACAAGAAGAAACTGAAAAATCTGAAGAAAAATCTGAAGAAAAATCTGATGAAAAAGTTGATGAAAAGCAAGATGAAAAAGATATTGAAGAAGATAAAGAAGATAAAAAAGATAGTTCATCTGATGAAAGAGCTTTACAAATTTCTGAAATTGAAGGAGAAAACACAAAAACAAAGATAAATAAAAATAAAAAAGATAATAATATTATTATGAAGAATAATTTTTCACTGTTACGTGCTATCAACGATATAGCAAATGGTAAGAAACTTGACCCGGTTAATGCCGAAGTTGTTTCTCTTGCACAAGCAGAAATGAGAGATGCAGGTATGGCGTTTAATGGTCAAATTCAAGTACCTTATGAAGAAAGAGCTACAATTACAGTAAATGTAGAAGGTGAAGATGTTGTTGCAACTGATGTATGGGACATCATGGAGCCCTTACGTGCAAAGAATGTTTTAGCAGAAGCTGGTGCACAAATTTACACAGGTCTTGTGAATAATGTAAAAATCCCCATTTTAGGAAAATCACAAGTATCATGGGAAGGCGAAACCGCTCCAGCAAAAGATGCAAGTGCAGCATTTACTCACGTTGAACTTTCACCAAAGAGATTAACAGCTTATATGGACATTTCAAAACAATTCTTGATTTAGACTGATAATTTACAAGCAGAATCAAAATTAAGAAATGATTTAATCGCTGCTGTTTCAAGCAAATTAGAGGAAACTGTTTTAGGAACAGAAGCTGGTTCAACTACACAACCTGCAGGTATCTTTAATGGTGCTACTGTTCTTGATATTTCTACATTTAAGAATATTACAGATCTTGAAGCTGATATTGAAATTGAAAATGTTTATGGAACACTTAAATATGTAATGGATCCAAAAGCAAAAGCAGCATTACGTAATATGCCACGTTCTGCAGATTCTACAAGATTAGTTATGGAAAATGGTGAAGTTGATGGAACACCTGCTTTAGTTACAAGTAATATTGCTGAAAAGAAATTAGTTGTTGGTGACTGGTCTAATCTGATTATCGGTCAATGGGGTGGTTTAGATTTATGTGTAGACCCATTTACACAAGCTACAAATGGTTGTGTAAGACTAGTTATAAATGCATATTTTGATGCTAAAGTTGCTCGTCCAGAAGCATTTGCATTTGGTCAAATAAGTGAATGATAAACCAAATCTTTCTTAATTCATTTTGTATGAATTAATCTATATATTGACAGGAAACTGAAGATTTTTCTTTTCAGTTTCCTTTTTTGTTTATGATTTAGATAAATATAAAAATAATGTTTTACTATGAATTATTTAACTTTATCTCAAATAAAAAAGCAGTTAAACATAGATACTGAATTTACAGATGATGATTTATATTTGACATAGCTTGGTGGTGTTGCAGAGGAAATAGTAGCAAGACATATTGATTAGAATTTATCAGATTTAGAGAGTGAAGAAGGTAATTTGCCATTACCTATAATATAGGCGATGTTATTACAGGTAGGTTCGTTATATATGACAAGAGAAAATATTTCCAATGTAAATTTGAGTAAGATACCATTTAGTTATGAGTATTTGTTAGCAACCTATAAAAATAGAACTAATTTTGCGTCATGAGATCAGGTCCATTGAATGAAATTATAGATATATTATCACCAGTTGAAGTTGTAAATGATTATGGTGAGAGAGTAGAGACTTTTGTCAAGACATATGAGACAAGAGCAGGTGTTTCATGGGATTCAGGCTCCAGGACTATAGAGAATGATGAAATAGTTCATAATTATTCAAAGACATTTACAGTAAGGTCTTATGTTCCGGTCAATGAAAAAGACCAGATTAGTTGGCAGAATAATTTATATAGAATAATAACGATTGAGAAAAGGCGTACATTTAACGGAAAATTGATTAGGACTGAATTGATAAATGAATAATGTAAAAACTGAAATTGATGATACGGCAGTATAGAAATTGTTAGATATATTAGATGATGATGATGTGAAGAAAGATGTGATATTTGCAGGATTGAAGGCTGGTGGTAAAGTCTTGCAAGAGGCTGGTTAGTCTTCGTTCAAGAATAAGATGGGTTCTGCTGCTGGTCATTATTCAAGATATATTAAAAAACCATTTTATGAGGGTATAAAGCTGATAACAGATAAAGCATATAATGAGGTTGTTGTTAGCATAATGTCAGATTATAGAATGCGTTTTTATGAAAATTAGATATAGCAAAGATTTACAAAAAAGGGATATAATAGAGGTGTTGTTACTGCAAATCATTTTTTCAGAACTGCAAGAGATAATAGTGATTCATAGATTGAAGCAGCTTTGCTCAATGGTGTAGATAAATAGTTAAAGAAACATGGATTATAAATAATATGAAAAATTTTAAGATAGGAAAAGAGATAAAAAGTCTTTTGTTAAACAATTCTGATTTAACAGATTTAATAGGTAATAAAGTTTTTCCATTGGTTGCAAATGTTGGAACATAGTTTCCGTTTATTGTTTACAGGCGTACATCTTATTAGTCTGCAGCTAACAAAGATTTAGAAGATGAAATTGTGTTTATTGAAATTTCAATAGTTGCAACCAAATATGAAGATTCTGTAGATATTGCAGATTTAGTTGCAGAGACTTTAAATCACAAGACAACATCAATAATAGATGATATTTAGATTGTTGATATATCAGAAGCTTTTATTGATGATAATTATGTATAGAAATTAAATTTCAAAATATATTTGAGATAAAACAAAGATAAATAAAATAAAAAAATAATATATATTATGAGTAAAATAAAAGGTGGAGACCTTATGCTTTTTGTACAAAAAGGTCAAACGAAAAAAGCGATAGCGCTGGCGACCTCACACAATATAGAGTTGCAATCTGAATTACAATCGACTAGTAATAAAGATGAGGGTGCTGGAGATTGGTCAAGTTAGGAAGTTGGACTCCTGAGCTGGAGTGTGAGTTCGGAGAACTTTTTCTCAATGGATGCTACACAAACAACATACAATGATTTATTTGATATGATGATAGCTAAGCAACCAATTGAAGTAGTGTTCTCAATGAAAGCAGAAACAGGGGTTTCAGACGTTACAGAAACAACTGGTCAAGCATGGACCCCTGCAGTTCCAAAATATACTGGCAAAGCAGTCATAAATTCATTAAGTTTAAATGCACCTAACGGGGAATATGCAACATTTACAGCCAATTTAACCGGAGTGGGAGCCTTAACTAAAGTAACAGCTTAAAATTAATCATTTAATAATATGAGTAAGATTCGCGGTGAAGAATTAATGTTATTTTTTAGAGGTAAATCTATAGCACTGGCAACTAATCACGTGATTGATATAAATTCAGAAAATTCTACAGATTCTACAAAAGATGATAGACATGGTAAGTGGTAGAACAACGAGGTTAGATATTTAAATTGGACTGCTACATCTGATAATGTTTATTCTTTAGATGGTGAAGGTAATTTATATGGAGATTTATTTGATAAGATGGTTAATTGTGATGTTTTAGATATTGTATTTGCTAAAAAATTGCAGGATGTAGAAGATGTTCCAACCGGTGGTTGGTCACCTGGTGAACTACAATATAGAGGTAAATGTATAATTAGTGATTTAACACTGAACGCTCCTCATGGTGAGTATGCAACATTTACAGTAAATTTCACAGGTGTTGGTGAACTGACCAAATGTTATGTGCTCGAGATGAATAATGAAGTTCAAGGTGGAACTTCTAACAAATTGATATAGAGTACGGGCGGTCCCTATGATGTAAGATATTATGATTCAGCTATTAAAGTAGGTGAAGATAAAATTGTTGTAACTAATGCAACAGAGTTAGTAAAATATGGTATTAAAGAAGGAACTGTATTAGTTTTAAATAATACTAGTTTTGCTGGTGGTGAGAATTATTTGTGGGAGAAACCAGTTAGTTGTAGAGTAAAAAGTGTAGATAAAAACACAAATGAAATTACCGTTCAATGGCTTGATACAATGAATCGTTATAAATTTGTAGATTCAGACTTAGAAATTGATTATCATCAATATCCTGATATAATATCAACAATACTTACAGTAGATGTTGATAAACCCTATCCTGTAGGTACATTAGTAAAAATAAAAATAGACCACAATTATACTTATGCATTTGGTGAAGTTACAGATTCTAGTACTTCTATGGGAGTTGGTGTATATTATATTGCTGATGATGATGAGATTTTATATCCTTCAATGGAATGATTATATAAATTAAATTTGTCATATTATAAAAAAGTTTTATAAACTTTTTATTATTAGAAGAGATTTGAAATAAATTATAATTTCATTTCTCTTCTTTTTATTTTGCAGATAAATAATAAAAATAAAAAGTTTATAGAATATGAAGACTACAAAAGCAAAGACAATAAAGATTAAAGGTACTGAATATAAAGTTAGATATTCAATAAGAAGTTTATTTATATTTGAAGCTATTACAAAAAAATAGTTTAAAATTGAGACATTGTTAGATAATTATATCTTTTTTTATGCGATGGTTTTAGCATCTAACCCTGATCAATCATTAGATTGGGATGATTTTTTGGATGCATTAGATTCCGATCCTACAATATTTGGACAAATACAAGAAATCGTTGCTGAAGAACAGAAAAAGAATGATATGATTTTTGAGGATGAAAAGGATTCTAAAAAAAAAGTAAAAGGTTAAGTGTTCAAGAGCTATATTGTTTATTAGTTCTGAAACATCATATTTCACCAGAATATGTGTTGGATGAAATAGAGTGGTATGAAATACAGGCTATATTAAAGTATTAGTTTTACAGTTACCAAGAAGATTGGGAGAGAACAAGATTTTTAGCATATTTGCAAGTTTAGTCTAATTCAAAGAAGAAGTGGAAGTTAGAAGATGTTATCAAATTTACATGGGATGATAATAGTTATGATTCTGATGAAGAAAACAAGACGATAACAAAAGAGCAGATTGAGAAACTGCAACAAATGGCTAATAAGTATATAAATCAAAATAAAAGAAAGAAGTTAAAATAATGGCAAAATCATCTGATTATGTAGTAAGATTTACCGGTTAGGACAATTTGTCAAAGACCACCAAATAGATTAAGCAGGAGTTGAATGCAGTTGGTTAGTCAGCTGCAACAGCTTCTGATAAAATTGATGCAAAGTTTCAGAAAATCATAAATTCATCTGCACCATTGAAGAGGTAGTTGCGAGATTTACAAGCTATCATGGCAGAAATGAATATGAAGGGTTTATCTAATACAGATTAGTTTACACAGATAGCCCAGGCGGCTGGTGAAATTAAAGATGCAATGGATGATGCAAGTGAAGCAGTAAGAAGATATTCAAATGATACTGCAACACTTCAAGCAGGCATACAAGCATTTCAAGGGCTTGCTGCAGCTGGTTCTGTTGCAACAGGTGTGATGGCTTTATTTGGTAGTGAAAATGAAAATGTTGGAAGGGCAATTCAAAAAGTACAGGGAGCTTTAGCCATTTTAAATGGTGTTCAGGCGATTGCAAATACATTAAACAAAGATTCTGCCTTGATGTTGAAATTAAAGGAAATCAGAATGGCTGCAAGTACTGGTGCAACAAGAACTAATACATCTGCAACAGTTAAGAACACGGTGGTAGAAACAATTAAGACGGCATCAACAAGAACTAATACATCTGCAACTGCAAGAAATACTATTGCAGAAGCTGTAAATACAGATGCCACCAAAGCAAATACTGTTGCAACAAATGCTTGGAATACAGCAAAAGCTATCGCAAAAGCATTAGTTGGAGATTTTTCCGGATTACTAATAGTGGGGGCTGGAGTTTTAGCAACTTATACTATTGCTACATCTGATTCAACATCTGCACAAGATAAACAGAATGAAGCATTAAAAGAAGGTAAATCACTGCAAGAAAAATACGTAGATACTTTATCTTCTTCATCTTCTCAAATCACAGATCAAAAAATTAAATTACAAGAGTTAAATGCAGTTCTGCAGAATACGAATGTTGCAATGGATTTGAGAAAGAAAGCTCTTGAAGAAATAAAACAGATTGTCCCTGGTGTAAATGCATATATTGATTAGGAGGGTGTTGTTCATGGTAATGTAGTTACTGCGATTTATCAGCATATACAAGCACTTGATAAATTGCAAAAAGCAATGGCATTATTTGAATTAAAGAAACAGTTGACAGAAGATTTAATGAGGTCTGAATTGATGGAAGGTGTTTACCAGCAAAATTATGACAGATATACAAATAATCAGCGATATGACAGAGCTGCGATGGAAAGAAACACAAATACCAGAACTACATATAGAACTGTTCAAGGTGCTTATTTAGGTTCATATCAAACTGTTAAAATTACAACAAATTAGTTAAATAAACAAGGACAAATCGCAGAGCAAAATTTAAAAACTAATCAAAAAGGTGCAGAAGAAAACAGAGCTTTGCTGCAAACATAGAGGCAAAATACAAAACAATTACGAGTACAATTAGCATTAGCTGATAAATTAGCAGAAAAATATGGCATAACTGCAGATGATTTTGCAAAAGCAGCCTTATCTGGTGGTGATATATCAAAATTGCTTAATGGTAAAACTACTACACCTAAAACACCAAGGGTTTCTTCAACACCCCATAAACCACAAATTGTTGATACAGATGATGATTTAAATAAATTAGAGAATGAAAGACTACAAGTCCAAAAGATGATAGAACAAGGTGTTGGTGATGAACTTGAACACAGAAAAAAACTTGTAGAAATAGCAAAGAAAGAGTTTGAAATTAGTTCAAAGAAAAAGAACATAATGAAAGATGCTGATTTTGCAGATTTCTTTAACAGTAAACAAGCTGAAATAAAAGGCTTAGAATTTGATGTTGTTAAATTGTCAGCAGATGAACAATTAAAAACCTTACAAAAACAATTTGATGAAGGTGCAATAACAGATCTTGAAGAATTTCAGAAGAAACGTTTATCTGTCATTGAAAAAGTATATAAAGATGTTATAGCTAATTTTGATACAACAAATGAAGATGTAAAAGATTATGTAGATATTTTAGTAGGATTAAGAGAAACTATTGTTTCAGCTCTTGATAATTTAGAAGCTCAGGCAGATATTGAAAAACAAGCAGAAGATTTGTTAGCTGATATTTCAAATAACAAGGAAAAAGGTCCATCAGATTTTGAAAAAGCTGTTGCACCATATTAGCCTAAAAAAGGTAAAGATGAAGTTCTTCAGGATACATTGAATAATATTCAACAACAAATGGATAAAAACCAAGAACTGATTGAATCATTGACAACAATAAAATCATTATTTGAAGCGATTGGTTTTACCGGTTCTGCAGCTTATGCTAAAATTACAGAACAACTTGATATTGCAACTAATAAACAAACAAATTTAGGTGCACAAGCTGAAGAAGCTGCAAAAAAACAACAGAAATTCAGGAAAACAATAGACACCTACGAAAAAATTGCAGACGCTGCACAAAATACAGCTTCAATTCTTTCAGATTTAGGACAAGTCTCAGATGATACAACTTTACAAACTGCCGGAATTATTGCAAATGCAATTGCAAATATTATACAAGGTTATGCAACAGCAAGTGCAGCTGCTGGCGGAACATTAGGACCATGGGGCTGGGCTGCATTCTCTTTGGCAGGTTTAGCACAAATTGCAAGTGTTATTTCACAAATTCATAGTTTATCAGGATATGCAGAAGGTGGTATTGTTACTGGTGGTTCAACAACCGGTGATAATATTTTAGCAAGATTAAATGCAGGTGAAATGGTAATAAATGCAAGACAACAATCTAATTTGTTTAAAGCTATTGATTCAGGTGATTTTGGTAATAATAATTCAAATAATAGTTTTTATGTTGATTGGCGATTACGTGGTGCAGATCTTTATGGAAGTTTACACAATTACTCAAAAACAGTTAGTAAAACAGGCAAAAATACAGGAATAAGATAATAACATGATAATAAGTGGAAGTTTTAGAGATTATAAAAACAGGTTAGTGACGGTTACAATAACAACAGATAGTAATCCAGGTCAAACACTAAATATTGATAACAGCAACATTATTTGGTTTTCCGGTGATCCAGTTGAAATAAATGAATCTGTAGATAATTCATTTGAACAAATCATCAGAAAATCTGCAACTATAAATTTTGTTACTGCATAGTATTTAGGTTAGTTGTTTTTTGCAAATAATTCAAGAAGTTCATCTGTTGAAATTACCAGAACTGAAAATAATGTAGAGACTATTTTATTTTCTGGTTATATTGATCCGAACATCTATAATCAGCCATATACAAGTCCATTAGATGAATTCTCTATCAATTGTATTGATAAATTATCTACCCTGCAATATTATAATTACAAAAATATTACAGTCAATAATTTTGATGTTCAGAAAAATCTGGCCACAAATGTTACATTTAAATCATTGTTAGATAATGTTATAGATGGTTTATCTTTTGATGAAATATTATATGATAAATCAAAAGGAATTAGTTCATCAAGGTTAACAACAATATTTGATGATTTAACTATTTCTGAATTAAACATTATTGGTGAATCTGCAGATGATGTATGGACGAATGAAGAATTATTAGCAGAAATGTTGAAATATTTAAATCTGCATATCAGACAAATAGGAAATTCACTTTATATTTTTGACTGGGCTTCAATTCGTAATCAAAAAACAGATTGGTTTGATTTGTTGACAAATACAAATAAAACACTTAGTTCTGCAACAATAAATTTAAAAAGTGAAATGCATAGTGACATGTCAACAAATTTAACGATTGATGAAGTTTACAACCAAATTGCAATAACATGTGATTTAGAAGAACAAGAAACCGTTATAAGTTCTCCATTGGATTCTGATTAGTTAACATCTCTTTACACGGGTAAGCAACTTTATATGACTGAGTATATAAGTGAAGGTACTGGTGACAAAGCTAATTCAGCATTTAATGCTATTGTTCAAGGAAACACTGATCCATACAAGGATTGTAAAACTGTAGATTGGTTTATTCAAGCAATGACAACAAAGAACTGGAGATTTTATTATGATGGTGTTCATGTTGTAGATTAGTTAGCAGAAAAATCTGGTTCAACTTATATAAATTAGTGGAAAATAGCAAAGTATTTAAAGGATAATCCATGTGTCCCATATATATTTAAATTTGGTAGTGTTGAACATAAAAATGGAGGTTCTGCAGATAATTCCCCTATTTCAAAAGTATCAATGACACCATATTTGTATATTTCAATAAATGGTAATGAAAATTCTGCAGAAAATAATCATTTACCTTCTGATGCTACAATTCAACAACATTCTGGTATGTGTGAATTTATTGGAAATAATGCAGGTGGAGTTTTTAGTCCAACCGATGATGATACAATAAATTATTTAGTTTTTTCTGGCAAAATGTTATTTCAACCAATACAATATGAAAGCTCTACAGAATATGCCACCAGAAATAATAATTTTGAATCCATAAGAAATGGTCATGCCAGAAAAACAGAAGGACATGCACTGGTTCCAGACTATGATGAATTTGTATTTCCAATTTTAGGGCAACGAAACATAATTAAATCATAGAATTATACTGATGGTCGTTATTATACCAGAAAATTTTACACACAAACCTACCCAACCGATAAACCAGTTACATATTTAACTGATGGTTCTGCAAGTTTGCAACCATGGACACAAGATAAATCAGCAAAAGGCTATGAATATAAATATTCTTCAACAGGTAATGGTGATGATTTATATAAAAAAATTCCAATGCTTGAATGTGAACTTATTATTGGTAATAAACGATTGGTTGAAGAGAATATAGATGAATATGGAAACAGTACATTTAAATGGTATGAGTTAGGACAAGAGCCAACAATAACTGTGGACGGTCAGGATTACACACTTACGACATTTAGTTTAGGTGTAAATCCAAAAATAAATGACTTTATTATAGGGCAAGAATATGATATACAAAATACTATTGACTATACAATGAATGTGGATGCAGAAGGAACCGCTATTCCAATTAGAAAATCAGATAATATTTCAGGTCAAGTTATATTCCGCATTCTTGGTCCTGTAAACTGTTTATGGAATGAAATTACCCGTAGGCACCCAAGTTTCTGGAATCACACACATTGGACAGAAAACTCGAGATTTTTACTTGCACATACAGAGAATATCATAATACAAGATTTTGAATGTAAAATCTATTCTAATAATGGTTTACTTGAAAATTATGAGGATAATGACTTGATTTATATGTCTGATGAAACAGAAGATTATATAAATAAAAAAGATGATATAGACTTTAAATTTATCACATAGTTAACATCTGCAGAATGTCTTGCAAAAGGATTAAATCAAAGTGTGAACTTAAATGCAGTTATAAATTCTACAAATAATTTACCGATAACAGGAATTTATAATATCCATGAAACTACAGTTTCAAAAAGAATGGCAAAAGCAGAGGAACATTATATAAATTAGTATTATTTAGAGTACTGTGTTCCGCGAATTTTAATGGAGACACAACTCCATGATGAAAACTGTGTATGGAATAGCATTTATCATAGTTCAGCATTAAGTAAAGATTTTTATGTATAGTCTATTTCAACCATTGTAAAAGAGTGTAATTCAAATATAATATTTAAAGAGTTATGATTAATATAAAATCTTATGCAAAAGCAAAAAAAGACAGTAATTCCAATGGAACAGGATTTGCAGGAAATAATGTTACAGTTATAAATTCAGGAACAACAGATAGTTCTGTTCCTGGTGTTTACATTTTTGGCTTATGGCATGACCATACAAATGATGTAAATGGAAGTATGTAGGTAGATGGTTCCATAAATGCAAGTGGAACTGTTACTGCAAATAGACTAGTTGCACAAACAGGTAATATTTCAAATTTAACCTCAACAACCATTGAAACACAAGGTATAACAACTGATGAGCTTGAAGCAATAAGAGCCGTAATCACATAGCTAATATCAGAAGATATAACTGTTGATAATTTAACCGTTACAAAAGCAGCTCACTTCTTCAAACTTATAATCGATGAAGTAAAAGCAAGTATGGGTTAGATTATACTAACACCTGCAAATGCTGTTATTGCAAAAGTTGAATAGTTCAATGGAACTGACTTTAAATGTTATTTCAAAGCCACTGATGAAGATAAACAAATTTTGCAATGTTTTGAAGAATATGACCAGCTTGTTTGTCAGACATTCAATGTTGCAGACGGAGTTTCCTATGATATAAGCAACAAATATTATTGGAGACTTGTAACAAATGTTTCTTCTTCAGTTGAAACAGTCAGAATAGATGGTTATGATTATCCTTGTCATTGGTTTGTTATATCAGATTCAGATAAAGATCCAAATTCAAATGCGGTTCCAGAACCAGGTGATACTGTTGTATTACTTGGTAATAGAAATGACGAGTCAAGACAAGCCGCCATTTCTATTGGAGCATACAATAATCCTTTTCTTGATTCAGGAATTAAAGCACCATTTATTATTCAATATGATGGGATAAACAATTATAATTTGTCAAGTCATAGAAAAAATGTAATTTCACGACAACTGAATTATTTAACCGCAAGTAATGTAACCGGTAATAATATGCTGAACACAAGTAAATGGACAAATGCAGATTTAACACCATGTGATTATGATATTGAATATTTTAACTATTCAACAACTGCAACAGAAGTTTCAGGACATTTTTACTATGATGCTTTTTCTCCTATAATCTATATTGAACCAGGTGATTATACTTTTAGCTTTTATACTGAATTTCAACCGGATGTTGCTATCAGATTTTCTGCAAATGAAACAACAAACCCATTAGATATGCTGACATTTATTACACCAACTGCAACAGGAATTGTTCCAAATGATACTTATGCAGATAATCCAAGAAAATATGTAACATTCAACATTTCATCTGCAGGTTATATTTGTATAACTGTTGGCTTACAGGATTATGCAGAAACGGACTTATTTGCAAAACCACAATTGGAATGGGGTAAAGAAGTAACTGCGTTTGATGAATCTGCAGCTTATACACAAAGTCAAATTATAATGACAAAAGATGAAATTTTATTAGGTGTCGGAAATACAGGTATTGACATTATAAATGGTAAAATAACATTGGATTCATCTAATACAATTATAAACGGTAATCTAAAAATAAATAGTGCTGACAGTGGTTTTGAACTTTATGATAGTTCTACAAAAGTAATTCAAATTGACAATGATTCAATAGGGGCTTTTGATTATCAACTTTTTGAAATTGATTATCTTTCTTTAGTTGTAAATTCAGCGGCAGATACAATGAGTGGAATGGCTATACTTGGTGATGATGGAACATCTGTTAAAGAACTGCAAGCAAATACTTATGTTGATTTTACAGAATTATTTGCAATGAGCACTGAACCGAACAATGCTACCATTAAACTAAGACTGTTTAAAAATACAAGAAGCACTCCTGCAGTTACAAATTATCCATACGGTGATCCACTAAATCAAGATTGGGAATTAGTTCAAACTATTACAAAAACACAAACAACATCAAATAATTACATCGACTTTCTTAATAGTGATGGAATGTATAGATTAAAGATTCAAGAAACTGCATATTATTGTTTTACTTTTAGTGTCCAATTAAACAGTTTCACAAATACACAATATTATTCTCTTGCAGGTAAATATTACATAAATCAAACTGACTATACTCATATCGCTTCTGATGGAATTCAATTGAGCAGCACAAATAATTCAAATCTTATAATGAATGATGAAGTATTTAAAATGAGATTTAAAGACAATGAAATTACAGTCGGTTATGACCAAGCTGCAGGTAATGATTATATTAAACTGAAAAATAAAAATACAGAATTTACTGTTTACAATAACAAAATAACTGCAACGGTTGGAAATCATATCTTAGAATTTAATGAGAATGAAATATTAGAAAATACATATCCTATAATTGCAGAAAACGCAAGAGAAGAAACAAGCAATACTGTTGTTGTAAGCAAAAATGATGAATTTATTGTAATAAATAACAATGTAACAACAAGTTTAAATGTAAATAATTCAGTTGCTAAATATTCTGGTCATAAATTTATTGTGAAACATTTAAATGGAAATACTGTAAATGTTATTGGATCTGTAATTGATTATGATTCAGATTCTATTATAACAAATAAGTCATGGAATGATAAAATACCACGTCAATTCATTTATCTCAATGGTGCCTGGTACATGATGAAATTAGGATAAAAAAAATATTTTAAAACGAAATAAATTTAAAAATGAATTTAACAAATCACTTTTCATTGCAAGAACTAACTAATTCTGCAACAGCTAAAAGACTTAAAATTGATAATACACCATCTGATTTAATAATTAAAGAACTACAAGAGGTTGCAAATATGTTAGAAAAAATCAGAATTGTCTATGGAAAACCAATTATAGTTACATCTGGTTATAGATGTCCTAAATTAAATAATGTTGTTGGCGGTGCAAAAACATCATAGCATGTTTTAGGACAAGCAGCAGATATAAGATCTGTGTCTGATTCACATGCAGACAATAAAGCATTATTTGATTTAATTGTTGAAATGGGAAAACAAAAACAAATAAAATGGGGACAATTAATAGATGAATATAATTATAATTGGATACATATTTCAACACCAAAATTAAAAACAAATAATCAAATATTACATATTAAATAA
>AUXO010070450.1_pt1 | contig 16702 bp, 33 predicted proteins | sample 768731 | NCBI WGS metagenome assembly AUXO01 (sample SAMN02715735, study PRJNA202380) | gut metagenome | biome: sheep rumen | host: Ovis aries | place: New Zealand: Palmerston North
ATCAAGGTGGTTGTGGCCTGAACACTAATTACATGTGCTAGTCTACAATAGGTGCTTGCGAGATTGCTGAAGATGGAAAGCTCCAATATGCAACATGTGAAGAAGATCTTAATGCTTAGACAGACCTTATTCTTCCACCAGACCATCAACTTGTTCCACAGCAGATGAAGATCCATCCAAACACATTGATCAGCAAAAAATGCTTGACATGCAAACTTTGCAGACTTTGCAATGGCTGCAAGCATGCAAGAAATGGTGCTTGTCATGATGACAGGCATTGTGAAGAGATGAAGAAGCTTGAAGACAGAATAGTAGCTGCTGGCTGGAGGCTGTGATGGAAGTGTATGCAATACCAAACTATGAATGCACATTAGCATGTCCTCATTGTGAGATAAAAGACATGAAATGTGAATGGAACAAAGACAAGTTCATAGAGCAGTTGAACAATCTTCCACAAGATGCAAAAGTCACATTGTTTGGAGGTGAGCCAACAATGTTTTCAGATAGACTTGATGCATGCTGGCAAACAGGAAAAGTGACTTCAATCTCAACTAATTTGATGCATCTCAACTAGACTGCATGGAAAGTTCTTCTAGACAGAAGAGTGAGCATAGCAACATCATGGAACTTCACTAGATTCAATAGCAATCTTCCAATGAGCAGATGGCTAAGCAATCTAGAAGCGCTAGCAGGAGTTGGTCGAACATGCATGGTTCTAGTGACTTTGACAGAAGATCTTATTTCAGACAAGAATTGGCTAGATGTTCTGCATGCATTTGACTAGATATAGAAGACTAATGCATGTGATTCATTGCTTTTTGAGCAACTTATAGCTGATGACGCAGATCAAGCATTCTATGATGCATGTGATGGTTGGCTTTGCAAGCTTCATTGGACTTGGCGCTGGAAGTTCAGAAATGAGATAGAAGAGAAAGTCAAGAATGGATGGAAGTTTGTCTGCAATGACACATGGACATTGCATCCAGATGGAAACATGACTTTTGGCTGTCCGCATGGAAAGAAGAAAGCAATATGCACAAAATGCTTTTCATGTGAAAGAAAGTCTTCATGCAAGCCATGTGCGTTGTAGAGATGCTGCACTATGCCAAAGCAGCTTGCTTAGATCTTGTCAGCTTGACAAGTGGTTCTTAAGATCTTCAAATGAATGAAGCTAGTTCTTTTTTGCTAGCTGGTATATTTCAGACTTGTCTATGCACAATGAGCCTGCAAACTTGTTAGCTAAAGTTGTGCTTTCACTGAATATTATTTGTTGCTTCTCGTCTACTGCATTCTGCAGAATGAACTGAAGAAGCTCTTTTCCAATGCTGTAAGACAAGTCAATGCTATGTGTTGAGAACACTACATCTGGAAATGCTAGATATTTGACAGTGCATTTGCAAGGAAGCAATGTCACATATACTGCTACATCATCATAGTTAGCTATAGCATTTCCTTGCTTGATGTTCTCTTCTGGAACTCCAAGTTTGCTTAGTCTATATGCAGCAAAGTCTCTCATTCTTTTGTCAAGCTCTATTCCATAGCATCTTTTAGGATCAGCACCAGCTATTATTGCTGCGGCTAAAAGATTTCCAGATCCAGCAGATATGTCAATTATGTCTTTGTCTTGCAAAGTGTCTAGCTTTTCAAGCATCTTCATTGACATTGTTGGTTCAGTGAAGTACTAAGAGAACAATGAAGCTCTTACTTTGTCAGACAGTAGTTGCTTGCTTTCTTCTTTTGCAATGTCATGCTCTTCAATTATTCTGCTCTTTACATCTTCTGAAAGGCTAAGTGCCTAAAGTTTTCTCCAATGTCTTAAGCATGTGTATATTCCAAGATCTGATGTCATAATTGCATCTTTGAACTGCTTGCTTGCAGACCACATTGGAATGTCTTCTAAAGCTACTATACTTTTTATGAGCTCATGCTCTTCATTTGTCGTGTACTTGTGCCATGCTGTTGGTTGCAGACTTATGCATATTCCATCTGGTTTCAACATCTCAAGAGCTTTTGCAAGAAATCTAAGATGCAAACCAGACTAATATGGTGGATTCATCAATACAATGTCATATTCCATTTTTCTCTACCATTTTAAGATATTCACGTGATATGAAGTTAGTGTGGATATGCTTCTCTTTGCGTATTGGTTTTGGCATGTCTTTCAAGCAGCGCATGACATATTCCATGTTTACTGCTAATGTTCTCATTGTCTGAAGACCTTCTATGTCATGCTTCATCTCATCAGGTGTGTCACCATAGCATTCATTCCAGTACTAACTTCCAACAACTATCATTGAATGCATCAAGAAGTACATGTTCAATTCTGCAAAAGCAGTTGTGTTTCCAGATCTTCTAGATGTAGTTATTCCAGCGCATGGCTTGAACTCTAGAAGATTTGGCTAGCTGTAGAACAATCTTGTCAAGAAGTTCTTAAGCTAGCTTGTTATTCCACCATAGTACACAGGACTTCCAACTATCAATCCATCATATGTGTGGGCGCATCTGACAAAGTAGTCTAAAGGATCATCTTTTATGAAGCATGTAGTCTTGTTGTCTTTGCAATGTCGACAATTCAAGCATGGCTTTATGTCTGTTCCAGTCCATATAAGATCAAAGTCAACGCCGAGCTTGTTCAACTCGGCGCCAACTTCCATCAAAGCTGCATTAGTGCAGCCATTCTTTCTAGGACTGCCGTTTACTAAGGCTACTTTCATCACGAATTGTATGTTGACTCATATGAGATAAGTGCATTTCCACATGTGATCCTGTCACGATCTTCCTCTTTGCTAGGAATGAACACAATCACTTGCCAACCTTCGTCAATAAGCGGCTGCTCAAACTGCTTGTACACATCATAGTTGTAGTAGCCTTCAGACGTCTCAATTCCATTAGCTTCAGCTTCAACCGTAGCATGGATAGGAGTAATCTTGACAATGAACTTCTCTTTGTCAAACAGACGAGTAAGCTCTTTAGGATCAAGAATAGTGTCTTTAGTCACAGGGAAGTTCAATGTGTACTTTCTTCCTTGTGGCATTGGAAGTGTCTTAGCAATCTCTGAGATCTCAGCTAATGTCAAAGAAGCGCCTCTGAACAAGTCATCTCTCTAAGCTTCATCAGTAGAGTTTATAGACAATTGAAGTCCAGCTTCACCCTTGTAGTGTCCATTCTTTATCTTGTCGCAGAACTCATAGATTATCTCTTGAAGCTTGTCTTTTCCAACAGCTTTAGGACACATTGTCGTGAACACTGGATGGATAGCATCAGCTTTCATGTTTCTGTTGACGATGTCTTCAAGCTTGTCAGTCAAGAACTCAAATACATTCTTGTAGTTGAATGTAGGCTCACCCATACGTGCTAAATGAAGATTGAACCTTCTAGTGTACTTGCATTCACTGAACTTTATAGCGTTCTCTGTCTCTTCGCAAAGCTCATCTACAGAGATGTTTCCTTTGAACTTGACTTTAGGACAATCACAGAACTTGCATTTCATTGGACAACCTTTTTGTGTTGAGATTGTCACAACAAGCTTGTAGCCTAAGTCAACATCTTTATGCTCTACACCATTTATCTCTTTGTTGTATCCCAAGAAATCAGCTTTTATGTTGTTTTCTTGGCCATAGTCACCAACATAAAGATATTCCATTGTCTTGTCAGTGTCAGCAAATATTGCACCAGTGGCAGTTGGGAACTTCTTTATCATGTTTTGTTATTCCTTTAATTTAATTATATTATACCGTTTTTGCAATTGCATTGCAATGTAAATATATATACTATGGTAGATGAGTCAGTCTTAGATTCTCCTTAGAAAAGTTTGTGTTCATTAGTGTGGTCAAAGTCCACAGATGGAAACTATTATCTCAATCCATAGCTTCGCTAGAAGATAATGAAGCTATGCAACTATGTCTTTTCTTAGAAGTCATTAGATTGGATGAACAAGAAAGCCAATAGAAATTGGAAAGTTGAAGACTACTAGGTGCATATAATTGGATCTATAACTTCAAACACATATTCTAAGAACTCTGACATAGACATACATTTCATCATACCATCTATTCCAAAGAAAGATGCTGTCTTGTTTTCAGACACATTGCGTCTGAACTACAAAGAGAACTATCTTCCAGGCAATCCAACATAGTGCTATGGTGGAAACAAGCAAAACAAGTTTCCATTTGAGCTGTACTATCAGCCAAACATCTTCATGGACATGACATCAATTGGATGCTACAATGTTCTTGATGGAGTATGGGAAGTTGGTCCTACACTTGTTGACAAAGACTTCAATCCATATTCTGCATACTTCAAGAAAAGTTTGGAAAACATTGAAGATGTCATATCAGATGTAAGAAACATAATTCTTGAGCCGTATGAGCTAGCTAAAGTCATAATGCATATAGACAAAGATGACCATTTGTATAGGCAGCTAGCTAAACAGCTTATACAACTTTTGAAGAAGTCTTATGACATAAGCAAAGTAGTTTGGGGAAGACGAAACTACAAGAAAGTTGCTCATGACAAGAAGACTGCTAGCAAGATAAGAAACGACAAGACTAAGAAGATAATTGATGCGTCATTCAAGCTTCTTGAGAAGTTTGGCTACATATCTATATTAAGAGACTTTGTAAAAGCATGGGAGAAGTTTGAAGATAGACGAATGGATGTAGATGATGTAGTAGAGACAATACTTATGAGTGTAGGACAGTTCATAAAAGCGGATGATGAATGCATAAAAGAGTCAAAACAAATAAGAGACAACTTGAAGTTGTAGGTAGAAGACATGAACAATGAAAGACAACTAGAAGAAGCAGGTCTTATAATAAACAAGAATGATGGTGCATATCCAAAAGAAGGCTAGATATTGATAATGGCTGGTGGTGGAGGATCTGGAAAGAGCTTCATTCTAGAGAATTTGCTTCTGTTTGAAGGTAAAGTGTTCAACATAGACCATTCAAAAGAGTGCTTGAGACTGTATGGAAAGAAGAAGCCAGATGGAAAAATAGCTTAGAAATTCAAATAGAGATATGGTTATGAGCTTAAGGACATATCATTGAAGAATCCATAGCATTGCAATGATATACATGAGTTTTTAGTTCAATATCGTCTAGCATATGAGCCACAAGCATTATTCTTCAAAGCTGCATAGGTATCAAAGATAAAGCCAAATGTCATATTTGACATCACATTGAAAGATCTTCAACATCTTGAGATAATAAGTGCTTATGCTTAGCAAGGTGGATATGATCCAAAGAACATTCATGTAGTTTGGGTTCTTAATGACATTAAAGTAGCATTAGACTAGAATGCTAAGCGTGAAAGAACTGAGCCAACTGATGTCATTGTGACGGCGCACAATGGTGTAGCTACTTCAATGAAAGCTTTATTTGACTACTCAGAAAAATGGCGGCAAGCAATTGATGGTGACATTTGGATTGTGTTCAACAAGAAAGGCGTTGATGTTCATACAACAGTCAACATCAATCGTGATGATCTTGGCAACAAAAAAATAACAATGAAGATTGATGACTACAGTGCAATACATATGAAAGAGCGTGGAAAGCCTGCGCTGAAGTTCAACTAGATTGAGAAGCCATTGATGGACAAGATACTTAGCTATGTTCCAGACACAGCTAAAGCTAAGCTGCAAGCAGATTTAAAGGAAAAAGACATGAAAAACAACATACCGGCTGACATATAGCACTATAAAGACCTTCTAGAAGATGATGTTGAGGAACCATTTGATGGTTTCTTTGGTGATGATTCTGAAGACAGCAGCACTAAGTATTTCGTTGCTGTCATGCAAGACAACAAGACAAAAGAATGCTCATTTACTTTTGTAGAAGCTACAGATGATGAAGATGCTAGACTTCAACTTAAGAACAAGTTTCCAAATGCTAAAGTGCTTAAAGTCTAGCAAGAGAAGAATGACGCAAGCTACATATTGAAGTCACTTGGTCTTCAAAATGCAAAACGTGTATAAGGAACATACAGATGGACAAGAACATAGAGTTGTGGAAGCAGATGCTTGAAAGCCAACTTGAAGAAGTCGAGCCAGTAGATGACAGTGTAGAATAGTCGCAAGTAGTAATTGACAATGCAGTAGCAAAAAAGCTCAATGAATTGCAAGGTGACTGCAAGAAATCTAAGTCTAAGTTCATGGCAGAACGTTTTAGAGTATATGGATATGAAGGTCAAATTTTGACTAGCATCTGCACTAACTTAGAGAACATCATACAGTCATTGAAAAGCGGAAATATAAGCTTGAACATGTGCGACTGCTTAGATAGTGTTATAACTGACATCTACTATGCAGATCGCCATAAGACGCCAGGACCAACTGATCCTAGAGACATAAGATAACATTCTAGCAAATATTTGGTGCAGCAAGCATGGCATGAGTTTACATGCCATGCTTTTGTTGTATATTATATTTTAATGCGACCAAAGACTTATCCAATCTAGATTTGGCTGCTAGATGATGACATGCAAAAGTCAGTCTAGCTTCTTCCAGACAAGCAGTTGTCAAAGACAATTCTTGGCTGCATGCAAGCGCTTGTAGCGACACGTCTGTATGTTGTAGGAATAAGAAGCATGCGATTCTACAAGTACTACTTTGACAAAACAAGAAAAGATGAGACAATGGACAAGCTCTTTCCACTTTGGCCATTCAGCAAGAAGCCATCATTCTAGCAATATGGAACATAGACAAGCAAATGGTGCAGAAAATGCAAAGAGCATGTAGACTTTGTGCAAGAGTACATGAGATGCTGCTTAGAAGAGTATTTGTTCCGTTTTTCAAAAGAGCATGTTGTCTCAAAGTTTCTTGAATGGAACATGATAGACGCTCCACAACTTAATGTTCCAGAAGCGCATATCAAGAAGATAGTCTTTCCTTGGAAAGTTATTCCACCAAAATACAGAAGCAAAGACATCTGCCTTAGCTACAGAAAGCATCTTAAGAATGTAGTTGATAAGAATGGTGGAGTCAAGATTGGTGACTACACTAGAAGAGACATTCCAGAATTTCTTCTAGAAGAGTCAGTTGTGTCAGAGCATATGCTCTAAGATTTTTGCAAGTCTTAGAGATAGTTCTAAGCAAAAAGTAGTTTAAGTGCAATGTCATGTTGATATAATAGCAACATGTAGTTCAAGTGAATGTGAAGGAGCATAATGAAGAACCCTGGAATAAAAGGAAATGCAAATACAACTAAGTTGATTGCATCAATAAAGAATGCTGCAGAACAATACAAGACGCTCAACAAAGAAGAAGAGCGGGCAATGATAGACAAATATAGGCATGACAGAGTGACTTTGAACAAGCTTCTTGTGATGCATAATGTCAGAGCAGTGTTCAACATGGCTAAGAAGTACAAGAACAAGACATATGACTTTGATGGCGTAGTTATGGATGGAATGAGAGGTCTTGCAGAAGCTGCTTCATTGTTTGACATTGACAAAGGAATAAAGTTCATAACATATGCGATGTGGTGGATACGAAAACGCATGACTGCAAACTTCTATGGAAAGTAGACAGAGATTGACAAGAGAACGCTTTCATTGAATGCTAAAGGAATGTCTGTAGACAATGGAGATGGTGCACAACTTGAAAGCTTTGTGAATGACTATATAGATGTGTCATGCACGCACATAAAGACATTGAAGAATGAAATATCTTCTTCAGAAGAGCAGAAGATCTGCAAAGAGCTTTTTGACTATGTTGAGAACAATGATGCATTAAGTGCTCAAGACAAAGCAGTGTTCAAAGACATCTATTGGAACCAAGAGCGTCCAAAAGACATATCATTGAAGTACAATCTTTCAACACATGACATCAACTAGATAAAGTCAAAAGTCTTGAACATGTGCAAAGACATTCTAGTCAACCAATATTAGATAAAGTCATATCAAGATTTGCATGATGAATGATGCAAATTTCTGGCATATGCGACTTTAGATTCATTTAAGTTGAGTATAATATCTTTAGGTAAAATTCTAAAGAGGACTTAAATGGCATAGACATTTCGAAATCTTACATATCTAGCAGATACAAGCGGCTGCGGTATGTGGAGGCACTTGATGCCATTGCAGTCAGTCAACTGCATAGCATCAAGTTTCAACATGGTCAATACAGCAACTTAGACACCAATACTAGATCCAAACTACTACAAAGGGATAACATCTGTAACTGTCCAGCGTTGGATATCAGACTACAATAGAGAGATCTTCATGAAGCTGCTTAAGCCTGTATGTGACGCTAATGCAGCTTTCTTGATATATGAAATAGATGACTGCATGGCAGCTAAGTACATTGAGATGTACAATAGAGGCAGAGAAGCATATGAGTCTCCAAAGATTCAAGCTAACATCAAAGAGATGTTGAACAATGCAGATCTTCTTATAACTACTACTGACCACATCAAGCAATTCTACCATGATTGGTATGGTGTTCCATTAGAGAACATTGTAGCACTTCCAAATCTTCTTCCAAGATGGTGGTTTGGAGACAGATATGATGAAGAAAGAAAGGTCTAGCAATTCAGCAAGAACAAAGCTCGACCAAGAATTGGAATAATATCGTCTTTAAGCCATTACAATGTAGATGACGTAAGAATAACTAAAGATGGTCTTGCTGCTAGAAAGAAGAAGAATCCAGATGGAAAAGAAGTTTGGAAGAATGAAGTTGGAGCAGAAGTAGAAGAAGCAGAATTAAGCCATATCATTGATGACTTGACAGAAATTATTCCAATGATACAGTCAACGGTGCGTGACTTTCAATGGGTGTTTTTTGGATATTGTCCAGATGTGCTTAAGCCATTAGTTGACAAGAAGCTTATTGAAGTGCATCAAGGCTCTGCAATATTGAACTATGCTTCAATGCTTGAGAACTTGAAGCTGCAAGCTGTAGTAGCGCCAATCAAAGACTGTGTGTTCAACAGATGCAAGTCATTCATAAAGTACATGGAATGTGCTGCGATAGGTGTTCCATGTTATGCATCAAACTAGCTTCCGTATTCTCGAGTGATGCCAAAAGAGCAGTTGTATAGCACTGCAGATGAGCTTAAAGCTATGCTTTTGAAGTTGAAGTTCACTTCTGTTGGAATATATTAGAAGATCATATAGCAGCAATGGAAATGGCTCAATAGTCCAATACATGAAGGAAGCTTTGACTTGAAGAACTTCTGGCTAGAAGACAATCTTAACATACATATTGATCTTCGTCGTCTTCGTCAAAAGCCATTGCAGATATCATTCAAGCTTCTAGCTAAGAATTATGAAGCAATGGTCAAAGAAGAGAAAGAAAATACATTGTTTGAGACGCCTGGTGGCGCAAAGATCATGAAATAAGGAATTTATATGGAAAGACAGATTGCAATAGTTGCAGACTAGTGCACAGATGATTAGGTGCTAACATCACTTGTTGATGCACTTATGGCTAATGCTGTATGCTAGCAGATAACAGTCTTCACTAAAGAAGCTAAGCCAAGCTTGAATAAGATGCATGAACGCACTGCTTGCTAGAATGTAGTGCTTCCTATAGAGTGCGACACTGATCCAAAGACACGAAACTACATAAACAAGCAATATAGAGAAAGTGGATTTACTGGATTTCTGCATGTAATATTGTGGAACACTATAATAGACAAAGATCCAACAGATTTCTTGCTTAAGCTAGAAGACATGATGGACAAGCTTGACTACAATGTATGGTTCAACACTATATGTGATCCATGCAACTATGTATACCATAAGTATTGTCCAAGAACATACATCATGCTTGATGATCCAGAATATTAGGTTCTTAGCACAAAGAGAATAGCATTTACAAGCCATTCTAACACTTAGTGGATAGCATACAATTTAGCAAAAGCCACAGACAGCAATCTTCATTTTGATGAAGATTTCACAATTCCAATGTACTACATTATAGAGTTTCTTGCTAGAAGAAAAGCTGAAGCTGTTGAAGGTCAGCTGTATTTCATGAATGAATATTTGACTGTAGAAGAAGAGCATGGTGTTTTCAGCAAATTCAATGTTGAAGAGAAGACGGACTAGGAGCAACTTAAGAAAGAAGATGCAATATTTGCTTCAAAGAATGTAAAGCACGCTGCAGACAACAATGTTGATGTTGTAGCTACGTAGTTCTACTTGAAGCTTAAGACAATAGCAAAGTAATCTTAAATAAGCCAGCTTTTGCTAGACAAGCTGGCTTATGAAGTCTAAACTGGTATGATATCATCAAGAGGAATTTGAAGATGAACCTGATAGAGTTTGACAAGAAATGCAAGTGTGGGGCAGAATTTGTCTGTGTCAAGATATTAGACAATTGTGATGTTCTTAAAGTTGGAGCAATTTGGCTTCCAGAAAAGAGCTATGACAACTAGATTCTAGCGCATGCATTAGTAGAAGACATTGGCACAACCGCTGAGAAGAAGCTTGGCTTGAAAGTTGGAGAGTATGTTCTTATAGACAGACTTGCTACATTTGCTCATACTGCTCCAATAGCTTTGCTGAAGTATGACAGCATCATAATGAAAGCAAACAAAGAGAACAATGACTATGAGCCATTAAGAAACTGCGTGTTTGTCGAACCTGACTAGAAAGATGACTTTACAGATGTTGGTGGAGTATATGTTCAGAACTATGCTGAAAGACTGAATACTGGAACAATAACAAAGATGAATTTAGATCAAGAGAATGTTGGTCCTTTCAAAGTTGGAAGCAAAGTAATGCTTGTCAAAGGTGGAGACTTTGTCCAAGTTGGAGAGAAGAACATATACATCTACAAGCATGACATGCTTATTTGCACAATAGAGGATTAACAATGGAAAACAACTGCAATTATCTGCATATGATAGACAAAAATTCAAGCAAGCCAAAAGTAGTGCTTCCTAGAGATGAAGCTGCAAACATAGTGAGAAGCAAGCTTGCAGACATGCTTCAGCTTTCAGATGACTTGAAGAATGTCAAAAACTAGAAGTCATTAGGTGTTCTTGTAAAAGAGCTGAACTAGACAATAAAAGATGCAAATAGCTTCATACTTTCTGAATTTTCAGAGACAGTGAAGCAATCAAAGGCAGCAAATTTGAGGTTGTCTAATTTCTTGGACAAGTACAATGCATTTGGAACATCAAAGCAGTATGTAGTTCTTGAAATGATTCCAAACAATCCAGTTGAAGACAATGATCCTCCATGCGCTGGAGAGAATGTCCATTTCAAGCATTCTATTGACTTGAACAATGTCTCATTCATTCCTCATATGAATGTCATAGCTTCATCAGAGAAAGAGCTTGAAAGCATGTTTGCTGGAAAGTACATAATTCCAATACGCTGCACAGACTGCTCTTCAGGAAAAGAGCTTATTGACATAAGTGCATTCATTGAAAGAATATTTGGCTAGAAGCTTACAAACATGAAGCCACTTGATGACAAAGATCTTGAGAACTTCAAAGAATTTGGAACATTGACTCCAACTAGCATTGATGACCGTGATGATGACTTGACTGAGCAGCTTGTCAATCAAAGCAGAAAAGAGCTTAGCAATGACATCTATGAAGATGATGAAGCGCAATTGCCTGAAGATGAGATCAATGAAATAGAGACGAGTTTAGCATGATAGCAATTCCTCACAACAATGCAGTTCTTTGCAAGCAATTGAACAATTCTACCAATGAAGACAAGAAAGATGGCATAGTGTTTTAGAGAGAAAATTTGCCATTGTATGAGGTTGTAGCTGTTGGAGAGAATGTCAAAAAAATACAATTAGACGTTGGCGATGTGATTGTGACAAACTCATAGCCAACTAAGTTCAATCTAGATGGTACAATGTTTTTCCTTATTCATGATGACCATATTGCTGGAAAGGTTCAACAATGAAAACAAAACAAGAAACAACACTGAAATTCACAAAAGTAAGAAATGTGAAGTCTCCATGTCGTGCACATCCAACAGATGCAGGCATTGACTTCTTTGTTCCAGAAGACTTGTCTAAAGAAACAATTGATGAAAAGACAGCGCTTACTAAATCAAGTGTCATGCTTAGTGTAGACAATGGAATTGTAAAAAGCATAGTGCTTGAGCCACGACAGTCAATTTTGATTCCTTCTGGAATAAAAGTCAAAGTTCCAGATGGATATATGCTTCAGTTCAACAACAAGTCTGGAGTAGCTTCAAAGAAAGGTCTTATTGTTGGTGCTTCAGTTGTAGATGTTGGTTATGAAGGTGAATGCCATATTGATGTCCATAATGTGTCAAATAGAAGTCAAGTCATAAATGCTGGTGACAAGATTGTCCAAGCTATTCTTATTCCTGTAAGCTTTGCAATGCCAGAAGAAGTAGCTTCAGCTGAAGAGCTCTTTGCTGGAAGCAATTCAGAGCGTGGTGAAGGTGGATTTGGTTCTAGTGGAACTAAGTAAGTTTACAACATCAAGCATTTTGATATTATAAAAACATGAAAATTCTTACTGTTCTAGCACGTGGAGTTGAAGGCTGTGGAGTGACAGTCAACTCAATAAAGTTCACAGAGTTCGTAAACAAGCAAAAAGGCTATAAAGCTGCATGTGTTGCGAACACTGACATAAAGTGGGGAAGAGGCAATGTCCATAAAGGTGACATAAAGCTTCTAAGCTTCACTAAGTAGTTTGATGAGCTTAAAGCTCTTGTAGATGAATATGACAAGATCATATTCATGTGCACACCGTTGAAGAAGTCTTCAGCTTAGATAAAGAAAAGCTTTGTAGACATTCTTGACTATGCAAAAAGCAAGAAGAAGACTTGTGCATATTGCTAGTTTGACCATAAGATTCGGTCACTTAGGACAAACATGTACAGTGATCCAGAATGGTATGGAATTTGGAAGAAGTTTGATGTAGTGTTCACTCACTCTCACACTAATGACTTTGTTGTGAAGTATCTTGAGAAGAACAAGATTCCACACAACAGAATTGTCTGTAGAGGTGATGATGGCATTGTGAATCTTTTTGCTATTGACTTTGAAGAGCTTAAGAACAAGTTCTGGAAGAAGTTTGAAGACAAAGAGCCTAAGACAATAAAGTTCATTGGACGCGATTCTGCTTGGAAAGGTCCATGGGCATTTCGTGACTTGCATTACAATTGGCTCATGAAAGATGGTTGGATTGCTTCAGCAGAAGGAATTGGTCTTTCAATTGGCACATTGAATGACATATTCAAGCAGATAAAGCCTAGCAAGATTGTGCGTGATGATGTCAACATTGACTACATAAAAGCATCTAAGAAGAATGTAGCAGACATTGATGCTGGAAACATAAAGCTAGAAGCTGGAAATCCAGTATACTTCATGCCACCATACAATCATGACACTGCTATGGAAAGACTTAGCAAGTGCTAGTTTGGAATTGAGCTTTTGATGCTTGATGATAATTTCAGCAAAGATGTCATTGAGAATGCCATGTTTGAGATTGCTGCTGTAGGTTGCATACCAGTGTTCAGAAAGCGTTGGGCTGACAACTTCAAGCTTGTCAAGAACAGAACGCTTGGAAGCTATCAATTTGCAGAGACAGGAATGATTTTTCTTGATGAAGAGAATCCAAAAGCTGCAGTTGAGCTTATGAACATGCTTGCTAAAGACAAGAAGAAGTATGATGAAGCAAGAGAGACTGCATACAATTTCATGAAGACATTCTTTGACGTCAAGCCAGTATACACTAAACTTCTTTAGGAGCTGTAAGATGAGAGAGACAGAATTAGATTACGAAGAGTATTTAGCTGCTGGTGCAGCTAAAGCAAAGTACACAGAAATATATTCATCAAAGCATGTGTTTTGCTTTACACATAGTGCAGACTATGATGGAATATTCAGCGGAGAGATTGTAAGGAGATTCTTCAATGGAAAAGTGAAGATAATTCCAATAAACTTTGGAGATGAAGACGCTAAGAATGTCTTGAAGAAATGGGACTTCACTGGAGCAGATGTGATAATATGTGACTTCTGCTTTGATGATGACATAATGGAAGAGATTGCGTAGACAGCGCATTCACTTACATGGCTAGACCATCATGCTTCAGCTATTGACAGAATGAAGAAGCTTAAGTCATTTGACAAGTTCTATGGAATTTGGACAACTAAGCATTCAGGAGCATACAATACTTGGTGCTGGTTCTACAATAACATGAAGCTTACAACTGCTTCAGACAGAGATGATGTTCCAGAGATAATCAACATTGTCTCAAAGTATGACACATGGACTTTCACACATGCTGAGATGCAGAAGATGATGGCGATACAGCTTGGAATGAAAGCATTAGACATAAAGTTTGGCTCAGAGCTTTTTGATGTACTTCTTTATGAAGTGAAGAACGATGGAAACACTACATATGACATGTACTAGAACTTGATGAACTAGATCATCTAGACCGGCTCAGCAATTGACAAGTACAATCAGAACTACAGCTATCGCTCATATGAGCGCATGGCATTTGATGTTGTCTTCAAAGTAAAAGGAAGAAAGCTAGTTGGGTGTGCTTTGAACATTGATGCACATTCAGACAGTTTCAGATATGTGTATGACAAAGATCGTCATGACTTTTGTATTTCATTCCATAGACTTGGTGACAAATGCGCTAGCAAATGGACATATGGAATATACATCATGAATGACAAGAAAGGAAAGATCAGCGCTATTGACATTGCTTAGCATATAAGTCCTTCTGGTGGTGGTCATCCATCTGCATCTGGCGCTACAACTGATGAGCTTATAAAGGAGCTGCAATGAAGCAAGTCATGCATCATTACATCAGTTGGGACACTATAAGTGCATTGTCATGCACTTTAGCACTTCAACTGAAAGGAAAAGCTGACTTTGACACAATTATTTGCGTTGGCAGAGGTGGAATGGTTCCAGCAAGACTTCTGTCAGAACGACTTGGCATAAAAGACATACAATTCTGTGACTGCAGATCTTATGTTGGAATATGCAAGCAAGAAGAAGTGCATATCAAAGACACATTGCAAGATGTTGAAGGAAAGCAAGTTCTTGTAGTAGATGATTGTCTTACATCAGGAAAGACATTAGATGCAGTGTATCAGTTGTTGGCAGACAAGAAAGCACAAAGCATCTACATGGCAGTGCTGTACAAGAACATAAATGTAGATGATGTGTTTCCAATGTCATGTGCAGCATTGTATGATGCAGACAAAGAATGGCTTGTTTTTCCATGGGAAAATTGTTGAGGTGTCAAATGGACAAGAAGAAGTTGTTAGAGTCAAAAGAGTTTGAGAAAGCACTTGTAGAAGGTGCTGAAGCTAAGAAAGAGACAGTCACAACATATAAGACTGCAAACAAAGCTGCATTTGAGCAGTTTAGTGAGATAATGTTCAATGCAAACAAGCGAATTCAAGAAATTCTTAGCAAGCGTCGGAAGAACAGAACAGACGCAGAGCTTGAAGAAGTCAAGAACTTCAAGCAACTTGTAAGGCAAATGTACTTTTAGGCATAGCATTTGCTCTCTACTGAGAAGGTTGAAGCTGGAAAGAAGACAAAAATAGACAAGATTGTCGATAAGCTTGTTCCAGTGCTCTATATTCTTAGATATATTGAAGCTGATGCGCTTGAACAGAAGCTTGGACAATATGGAATAAAATTAGACCATATGCCAACACTTGACTATCTATATGAAGATTTAGCAGACGAAGCAAAAAAGCAAGCAGTCAAAGACATATTTGCTAGTGCTAAAGGAATCAAAGACAAGATAAACAGCAACAACGAAGCTATTGGAACAAGCATATACACAAAGAAAGTTCCAATTGAGCTACAATATGACAAAGGAAACAACAACATTGGTCTTAAGCCTGGCGACTTCAGAAAGCTTGTTGACATGAAGCTCAAGCTTGACATGGCAAAGTCAAAAGAGCAGAAAGACAAAGTTGATGAGAAGATCCAAGACCAAGCTGAAGAGAAGCAGTTTGAAATAGCTAGAGCTGAGCTTGTACGTGATGGCTTGACTAAGTTGCAATAAAATCAAAGTAAATAGTTCTAGAAATTCAACATAAAGGAACTACTATCATGATAGAAATGGTCTTTGAGAAGGTATATACGCAATACCATTGCAAGCAAAAGCTTCAGGCATTGTCAGAATATCTTGGAAAGATTCCTGGCTCAGACAGCAAGAAGTTCGTGAAGATGCTTGTGTTTGTCAAAGGTGGTCCAGCAATCTACAACATTAGCGACATAAAGATATCTCCATGCATTGGAGATGGAACAGCTACAACTACACCTGGTCCAAAGAAGGTGCAAATCATCTACACCGGAGATGAGAACTCACAAGTTATGAAGATGAAGCAGTTTGCAAATGCTTGCAAGACAATTCTTGGTGCACTTGCAGATGTTGATGAGAAAGAAGTAGTTCTTGAGGCAGCCCTTGAAGGAAAAGAGAACGCTGGTCATTCATTTAGATTCTATTACGACAATTCCCGTGCATTTGCAATTCTTGTTAAGAATGCAAATGTTGAAGGAATTGAGCAGTTCCTTAATGACTATGAAGGTGATCTTGAAGAAGCAATTTCTCTTCCAAAGACAAGGTCAATAACAGGAAAGAAGAATCCAAAGCCAAAGTCATGGAAAGATGACTATGTGCTAGTAGATGTGTCTGACACATGTGGACATAAAGTTCGCAGATGGAAGCGGAAGGATATGATGCCAGGTGGTCCGGATATGCTTGACCAAGCACGTTC
>AUXO010364097.1_pt1 | contig 16700 bp, 9 predicted proteins | sample 768731 | NCBI WGS metagenome assembly AUXO01 (sample SAMN02715735, study PRJNA202380) | gut metagenome | biome: sheep rumen | host: Ovis aries | place: New Zealand: Palmerston North
CGTGAGGTTAAATCCCGCAATGTCATGACATTTACGTCATCAGCCACCACAGTGGGGCGCTTGTCTGCATGCCGCATGGTGACTGAGAGGCCTTCGACTTTAATGTTTTTGGCATGCCGCACGAATAGTCCTGCAGCGGGATTAAGCCGCCCGAACATTCGGTTTTCCGGATAAGATGTTAATGCTTCGCGTAGGCGGCTGGTCATGGCTTCTTTCCCTCCGTGATGTTCCACATGAATATTCTGCAGCGTGATATCGCTGATATACCGGTCAGGTATGCCGGATATGATACTGGGAATATTTCCTTCGCATGTGGCTGTGATGTTGCTTATATGTATATCGCGGATAATTCCCTTGTTTCCGCCGCTGCGTCGGTTCAGACAAATGAAGATGGGCGTGATGACTCCTTCCATGGTAATATTATTAATGACGACATGCTCAATGCACCCGCCGTCGGCACTTTCTATAGCGATGCCTGAGAGTCCTGTCAGCACGCCTTTGGGCAAATCGTCATAACGCTCTTCCCAATGCCAGATATTGCTCTCTGTAGTCCGTCTGATGACGCAGTTGGAGATGCTTACGTTGCGAAATCCTGCACAGGATGCCGTCCCAAACTTGATGGGGTTACAGTTGGAAGCGATAACGCAATTTGATACGGTTATGTTTTCCGGCATAAAATCGAGATTGTCGCTTTTTAAGCATATGCCGTCATCGTCGGTTTCCAAAATGCAATTTGAAATGACCACGTTGCGGGCATCCACATCAATGCCGTCGTTGTTGCCTTGGGCGAGCGATTTCAAAAAGATGCCGTTTATGCGGACTCCGTCGCACTCTTGCAAGCGGAATGTCCAATTGCCTGCATTGAGAAGGTTGAAGTCGCTGAAACTGATGTTTCTACACCGGTAGAAAAATAATCCGTTGGGTCGTTTGTTGTCGTTGACACGAAAACCTTGGGAAAGGAATCCCTCTGTATTGGACTGGCCGTCAATGGTACCTTGTCCGCTGATACCCGCATCCTCAATGTCTTCGGCATAGATAAGTGCCTGCTTGGGATATATGTTTTTGTCTGTCACGTGAACATCGCCGAGCAGATATGCTCCTCTTTCCAAATGGAGCTCAACGTGATTTCGCAGATAAAGAGTGCCGGTCAGATAACGGCCGGGGGAAAGCGTGACCACGCCGCCTCCGCTTCTGGAACATTTGTCAAGGGCTGATTGTATATAATCCGTGCACAGATGCCTGCCGTTCAGGGTGGCTTCCTGTTCTGTCAGTCTAATGTTTTTCGCATTCAGTGACAAGTATCCGATAAGGAGCGCACACAGCGTCGCAATCAATCTGCTATTCATATGTGGTTTTTTATTTTACAAAAATAATAAAAAATAAGATCCGTCTTGCAGAAAGAGGAAAATATTTGCGCGTGGCATCCGTGCCGTTGACGGCAAGCGATATCTGTCCGGGAAATCAGGCCGTTTATTCCAATTTTTATTAGTAATTTTGAAGTTATAATCGATTAAAACATGCTTTTTATGAAACTAAAACGATTGACATGGTTATTTGTGTTGCCATTTGTGTTGGGGTGCGGGGCTAACAGTTCCGACTCGGACGCCAAAGTGGAGGAAGTTGTTGTAAAAGACTCGACGGATGTTGTTTATGGTACGCCGAATTCGGACAAGTATCACAACAGCAAAGAGTGTCGGGCGCTGAAGAATGCTTCTGAAGTCGTTGAGATCTACCGCGAACAGGCGGTAAAAAACAGGAAACCATGTAAAAATTGTGTCGATACGCTCAAAACGACAAGGCCCAAAGTCTATACCGTGGAAGGTTCTAATATATATCACGCCAAGCCTTCATGCTTCCACATAAAGAACTCCAAGAAGGTAAAGGCTTGCGAGGAAGACTCCGTTAAATTGGCAAAGAAACGCTGTAAGGATTGTTGGAAATGACCTTGGTCTTCCTGTTGCCGTAGATTTTGCGGACGGATGCATTACTTTTTGCAGCCTGTGGCGTGAGCTTTTTTTCTGTGCGTTATGCTTGCTGCCATTATGCGATACATTCTCCGTTCCATAGGCTGGAATATACATTCCACGGGATGGAACTTATGTTCTGAAGAATAGAAGATAAAACTTGTGCCGTCATAGCGCCGGATTTTCCTCCTGCTTCCATTGGACTGTGTCCTGAAACACGTGTGCTGATGTAATTGCGAAGAAAGGCTAAATTATTGTTAAATAATTATAGATTAATTCAAGATAAAATTATAATTTTGCAATTTATAAGAGTTGCTTGGTCTGTCGCTTGTTCGTGAGAGCAAGAGGAAAGTCCGGGCAGTGCAGAGCAATTTGCTTCTTAACGGGAAGATATCCGTGAGGGTATGGCATTGTAGAAGAAAATAACCGCCGCAAGGTAAGGGTGAGAACGTGAGGTAAGAGCTCACGACGGCTTGTAGCGATATATGTCGTGTACAACCCGAATGCTGAAAGTTCAAGTATACCAGCGTCTGAGAGCTGCTCGTTCGATACACAAAACGCTGGAGGGTAGAACGATAGAGTCTGGCGGTGACGTCAGATGTAGATAAATGACAGAGACAGAAATGTTACAGAACCCGGCTTATAGAGCGACTCTTTTTTAGATATGAATGTTAGTTTAATGTTATAGAGACAGAATCTCATACTTAGAACATAAAAAAATGTTGGATTTTAATAGTTTGACTGCAGTAAGTCCCATAGATGGCAGATATCAGGATAAAACCAGGGAGTTGTCAAGTTTCTTTTCGGAATATGCGTTGATTAAGTACCGTGTCAGAATTGAGATAGAGTATTTTATCATGCTTTGTGAAATGCCTTTGCCTCAGTTGGCAGGTATCGATAAATCCGTCTATCCTCATCTTCGCCAGCTTTATCAGGACATTACACCTGAGGAGGCGCAAAAGGTAAAGGACATAGAAAAAACGACCAATCATGATGTCAAGGCTGTGGAGTATTACATCAAACAGAAGATGACAGCCTTGGACATCCCTGTTGCTTATCAGAATTTTGTGCATTTCGGTCTTACGTCGCAGGACATCAATAACACGTCATTCCCTTTGATGCTGAGAGATTCCTTGAATGATGTTTATCTGCCCCAGTTGCAGGAATTGATTGACAAACTCAATGCATGTGCGGAGGAGTGGAAGGATATACCTATGCTTGCACACACGCACGGTCAGCCGGCGTCGCCGACCAGACTCGGCAAGGAGATACGTGTGTTCTCATACCGTCTTGAACAGCAAGCCGAAGAATTGAGAAAATGTAAGATTACGGCAAAGTTCGGCGGAGCGACGGGCAACTTCAATGCCCATTGTGCAGCATATCCGGAAACCGACTGGAAGAAAGTTGCCGACAATTTTGTTGATGACATTTTAGGGCTGTCTCGTGAACAATACACGACACAGATTTCAAACTATGACAGTTTTGCGCAATTATTTGACAACTTGCGGCGCATCAATACTATAATTATTGACATGGACCGTGACATGTGGCAATATATTTCCATGAATTATTTCAAGCAGAAAATTAAAGCCAATGAAGTGGGGAGCAGTGCGATGCCGCATAAAGTAAATCCGATTGACTTTGAGAACTCGGAGGGCAATCTGTCGCTTGCCAATGCCATCCTGGCGCATTTGAGCATGAAACTGCCTATCTCGCGTCAGCAACGTGACCTCACGGACTCAACGACTTTAAGAAATATAGGCGTGCCTCTGGGTCACATGCTTATTTCCATAAAGAGCACGATGAAAGGATTGAACAAATTGCTGCTCAACGAGGAAGCTATTCTCGATGATCTGAATAATTGCTGGTCGGTAGTAGCAGAGGGTATCCAGACGATTTTGAGGCGTGAGGGTTATCCTAATCCATACGAGACGTTAAAACAACTGACGCGTACCAACTCGTCAATAACAGAAGAAACCATAAAGGCGTTTATAAACCAGCTGGACGTCAAGGAGTCTGTTAAGGAAGAATTGAGAAACATCACTCCGATGACTTACACGGGTTTATAAAAAGCATCCTTTTTGTATGAACGATATTATATAAAAAAATTATGACAGAGGATTTTAACAATAATCCTAAAGAGGATTCCCTACAGGGCGAAAACGCTGCCGGGAGGCAGTCAGAGCATCGTATGCGCAGACGCATACCCAAAGTGGAAAAAGTGGACTTTAACAGAGGCGGCACACTGGGAGACCGTCAGCCTTTCAGTCCCCGTGACCGTTATAGTCATGACAGTTTCTATGAAAGAAGGCCGTCGTACCAGCGACCCTCATATTATGATGAGCGTGGCAGTGCAGGCAGGAGGCCGTACATGAGTGACAGAAGGCCAGACTCACGGTATCATGATAATGACGAGATGCAGTATACCAATAATCTCAGGACATATCATGATGCTGGCGTCGAATATCCGCAGAGAAGGAGACGTGAAGACTATGGCGGAAGAGAATACAGCGGTAGCAGAAATTATAATATGGAAGATGGCCGCAGACGCGGTCCCCGCGTAGCTTATGCAAAAGGAAATTATCCTTCACGTCCGGTTGCCCCCAAACAGGCAAAGCCAAAGCCCCAACCCAAGAAGAAAAAGAAATCATCGGAAATGCAGATACCTGCACATGTAGTGAGGTATAAGGATTTGGCTGCAGATCCGGAGACACCAATTCGTCTGAACAGATTTTTGGCAAATGCCGGAGTATGCTCACGCCGTGATGCCGACACGTTTATACAAGTCGGCCTTGTAAAGGTGAACGATACCGTAGTGACTGAACTCGGTACAAAGGTAATGCTGACCGATGAGGTCAAGTTCAAAAACAGAGTGGTAAAGATGGAGGACAAAATATATGTCCTGCTGAACAAACCCAAAGGTTATATCACGACATGTGAAGACCCGCAAAACCGCAAGACGGTCATGGACCTCGTCAGAGGAGCATGTACCGAACGCATATATTCAGTCGGCAGACTTGACCGGAACACGACAGGCGTACTCCTCCTGACCAATGACGGTGAGCTGGCGTCCCGATTGACACACCCTCAATATCTGAAAAAGAAAATATATCACGTCTTCCTTGACAAGGAAGTGACAGAAGAGGATATGGAAAAGATACGTACAGGTGTGACTCTTGACGACGGCGAGATTAAGGCAGATGCTATTGAATATGCGAAAGATGACGACAAAAAACAGGTCGGCATAGAGATTCACAGCGGGAAAAACCGTGTTGTACGCCGCATCTTTGAAACCCTCGGCTATCATGTAGCAAAACTTGACCGTGTCTATTTCGCCGGGCTGACTAAGAAAAATCTTAGAAGAGGCGCATGGCGTTATCTGACAGCAGATGAAGTTTCAATGTTGAAGATGGGTGCATTTGAATGATATTAAAGAAAAAATAGAAATGAAAAGAACAAAAGTCGTAGAAATACTCAAGTCTGTAGATTATGGCAAAGAAGTCATAGTAAAAGGCTGGGTCAGAACTCACCGTGACAGCAAATCGGTACATTTTATAGCACTCAATGACGGGTCAACGATTAAGAATGTGCAGATTGTTGCGGATACGGACAAGTTTGATGCAGAACTATTCAAACAAATTACGACAGGTGCATGTCTGAGTGTTACAGGAGTCTTGACAGAAAGCCCTGCTGCAGGTCAGTCCAGTGAGATACAGGCCACTGCCATAGAGATATATGGTACTTGTCCTTCTGATTATCCGATGCAGAAAAAAGGACAGAGCTTTGAATATATGCGGCAATATGCCCACATGCGCCTGCGTACCAATACCTTCGGTGCAGTGATGCGTATCCGTCATAATATGGCGATAGCCATCCATAAATATTTCCATGAGCACGGCTATTTCTATTTTCATACGCCATTGATTACTGCGAGCGACTGTGAGGGTGCAGGCCAGATGTTCCAGGTGACTACCAAAAACCTCTATGACCTCAAGAAGGATGAGAACGGCAGTATCATCTATGATGACGATTTCTTCGGTAAGCAGACATCGCTCACAGTTTCCGGTCAGCTTGAAGGCGAACTTGGTGCGACGGCATTGGGACAGATATATACTTTCGGTCCGACATTCCGCGCTGAAAATTCCAATACACCTCGCCATCTTGCAGAGTTCTGGATGATAGAGCCGGAAGTGTGCTTTATTGATATGGAGGACTTGATGGATTTGGAGGAAGACTTCATTAAATATTGCGTGAAATGGGCCTTGGATAACTGTAAGGACGATTTGGAATTTTTGAATAAAATGATAGACAAAGGTTTGATAGAACGTCTGCAGTCTGTCATTAAAGAAGATTTTGTGCGTCTGCCTTACACTAAGGGCATTGAGATTCTGCAGGAGGCTGTGAAGAATGGCAAGAAGTTTGAATTTCCATGCAACTGGGGCGATGACTTGGCTTCAGAGCATGAGCGTTATCTTGTTGAGGAATACTTCAAGAAGCCTGTCATTATGACCAATTATCCGAAGGCAATCAAGGCTTTCTATATGAAAATAGATGAGAAGAAACCAATCTTCAATGGTAAGGAGATGGAAGAGACTGTTCAGGGTACTGACGTCTTATTCCCCGCTATCGGTGAAATCATCGGCGGATCTGTTCGTGAAGAAAGCTACGATAAGCTCATCAATGAGATTAAGTCACGCGATATACCTATGAAAGATATGTGGTGGTATCTTGACACGCGTAAATTCGGTTCTTGCCCTCATGGTGGCTTCGGTTTAGGCTTTGAGCGTCTGATACTCTTTGTGACAGGTATGCAAAATATAAGGGATGTAATACCATTCCCGCGTACTCCGAAAACAGCAGATTTCTAAATATAACTGGAAAGCAAGAGGGTGAAATGCAATACTGTATTTCACCCTCTTTGTATAATGTTACTTGTGATTATCTATCGGAAATCCATTTTCTCTTGCAACCTGCCGTGAATCTTGAAATTATGTTTAGCCATTTCTCCGGGATCATGGTAGATAACCCACACGTCACCGTCGCCTTCCCAATAGGTAATGCCTTCTTCAGTGCCATGATTTACCAAAGAACCATTGTGGTAAATCTCTATGCCCTCTACTTTCATGTGATGGCTGGGCTGGTATCCGGTGAAAGTTAATTTGCCGATTTTTGTTTCTTTTTCCGTGTTATATTCCTCATTCTTGAAATCTCTTTTCATCACTTGGGAATGTGGCTTGAGTGTATCAATCAAGGATTTCTCTTTCAATGTTAATTCTCTTCCAGGTTCCGGACGCGGACCGGTAATTACCCAATCTTCCTGTTCAATGTCATCCTCCTTAGGCTGCTCAATGTTACTCTTCTTGTTCTTGCACCCGATGATGAGGCTTAAGGCCATAAATGCGATTGTAAGAAAATAAAAGCGTTTCATATACATGATTGATTAGTTAAAGAAATTCCATGAAAGTCCAAGTTTTAGCATGCCTGGATTAGCAGGGTAATGCGGTGCGCGGAAAGACTTTGATCCGTCATTACTATAGTTGATATGGCTGTACATAACATAGAAGCGCGTGTGCTTGAGATGAAAATTGGCATATACATCAATAATAGGATAATTGCCGACTTTTATCTTTTCCGCAGACGGCTGGTTGGCAAACATACCTAAAGCGGGATTATATGTAGGTGCATAATATGATGTGAAGTAGCGCATGTCTCCGCCGAACTCTACCCGGAGAACCTTGGCAATTCTGAATAACAGATATAGATTTGTATAGAGTGATACATCGGGCAGGGGAAGAACTTCCTCTTTGCTGGATTTCTGGTAAACAATCTCATTTTCCCAATTTAAGATTCCGAAACGAAAATCCTGATTTAGTGAGGCAGTGAAGATTTGAATGTTGCTGTTGGCTTGGTTCACACTGGCAGACATGGTGTTGTAAGCTGTGCTTCCTATTGTCGTAGGTGTGTAAGTAGTGCCGAAATAGGTGTAGTTCTTTATATTTTGGAAGTCAACAGACAGGCGGGTCTTGGTACGTTTACTGCTTAAAACTGCACCTATGCGTGTGGTAAACTGGTTGTCCAGATTATCATTGTCCCACCATTCAAATCTGGATTGAAAATGACGGTAGAAGAATGTTGGGCGTTGATTTACGGCTGCTCCATATACATTAAGGTTAATTGTATCACCCCATAACGGAAGATTTAAGTTACCTGAACCTTTGACCTCAAATTCGCCCCAGCTGTCGCCGTCGGATGATGTCTGGCCAAGGAGATTGTAATTGAAGTATTTGCCTTGGCGTCGTAATAGCATGCCGCCAAGCGTAACCCTGTTTTCGTTGAATGTCTTATGGGATGTTGGTGTCAGAGGCAATGCATAGTGGTTGAAATCGTGCTGGACAAATAGGCGTAATCCAGATACAGCCCATTTGTTGAATCCCTCACGCAGTTCAATAGCGAACAGATTACTTACTTGTACATTACGGATTTTATCAAAAGTGTTATTGTCTGTCAGTTGATAGAAATCGTTAGTAAAGAAATGTGACATGTCCTCTTTCGCCGTAAATGTCCGTTGGTTAGAGTATACTTGTAAGGTATGTATAAAACTAGTGACAGGAACGAATGTCACGTCGATTTGCGGAAGAGTGTCCTTGGTTTCCTCCGGAAGTTCTTCAACTCTAAGCACTTTAGGCGCAGCGGCTAAAGCATGCGTACTATCTTGCGAGATGCTGTCAGCAGTCGCCAATACAGGCGCGACCTCTGCCGGATGCTTAACTTTCGTTTTCAAAGAATCTTTGCGGAGGCTGTCGGCCAACAAACGTGCCGCAAGCGCTTTGCCTTTGATGAGTTTAAGTCTGACACTGTCTTCAAAAGTTACATGTTGTCCTTCTTTTACTCGATGGAATCCAAGACTATAACTGTGGGTAAGCTCTCCGCCGTTAATATACATTCTATTCCATACTCTGTCAAGGTTTGTCGGGATGTCTTTTGTGTCAAAACTTGAAGGAAACTTCTCAGGATGCGACACGAAGTCGTCGTCTGTTATTCCACCGTTTTCTGCAGATTTCAGATAGTTGGAAAACAAACGTACATGCGCCTGATACTTATCTTTTATTACAGAACCATATAGTGTGGCTCCAAATTGAGATGTCTGCTGATGCGAGTAGTAACCGCGTCCGTACAGATAATTCAGATGAAATCCAATGCCGGCAGTCTTATCGATGTTTATGGCATATTTTGCGTGGATATGGTCCTCTCCGTCATCCGAACTTGTTGTTTCATGGTAAGTAATATTGGTGATAGGAGAGAGTGTGTTAGTGAAATGAAACGTTTCAAATGGCTTTAGGAAGAAATCATATGGCTGCGCAAAGATGAAATAGTTAAAGCCTGGACGGTCTGTAAAGATACGTGACTGACGAGGTGAGCCCATGTTGCCCAGGGAATTGTATCTTCCGGTTATGCCTTCAGTATAGTTTTCTTTATGAAATTGATGCGAAAAAGTATCAATGGCACATGAGTCGATATCGTTGAAGCGCGAGACGGTCCATGTGCGCAAACCTATTGGCGCTTCTTCTTTTTTTGTCTTTTTATTGTTGTCTGCCGAACGGGTTGTACTCCGTGAAGCAGGGCCAAGAGTTTCGTTGTTGGCCGTGATGACTCGCTGCGCACATACTGCAGTATATGCGAGTGTCAACAAAAATAATATAGTGGAAAACTTTTTCATTATTGATATGTGCAAAGTTAGTAATTATTGTTGATATCTATGTCTAAGCAAATGTTGAAATGTTGTGATAGAAACCATTGTTTCGGCTGAAAATCGTTAAATTTGCATAAATAATGTTTATATTTGATTTTATATGGCTGTAAACGGTCTTTCATGGAAAGTAGCGCTTGTTCTTTTTGTTTTTTCTTTAAGCGTGAATGCTAAAACTATTTATGATTTGAGAACCAATTATGAAGTTGCACCCTTGTCTGTTGAAGGCACGCCGGTATTTAGTTGGAAGATGGATGCATCCGGACAATACAAGGCGGCACAGACTGCTTACCGCATAATTGTTGCGACAAGTGAGTCAGACCTTCAAGCCAACAGACTGGTATATGATTCTCAAAAACAAAAAAGTTCACAGAGTGTATGCTGTTATTATAATGGTACTCCGTTGAAGCCCTGTACGAGATATTTCTGGCAGGTTCAGGTATGGGACGAGAAAGGGAAAATGACTGAGTCTGAGCCGGCGTGGTTTGAAACCTCGCTGATGAATGAGGGTTGGAGCGGGGCGCAATGGATAGGCTCTCCGCAGGAAGGCCTGTCAAAATATGCAAGTAACCTTATTTTCAATTTTGATGTCAAAGTTCCTGAAGGCAGCCATGCTGCTTCTTTCCTTTTTGGTGCCATAGACTCTCAAAACTATTGGGGCATTCAATATAATATTACAGAATTGGAGACTATAAGCCAAGATGCGCGCAAGCGTACTGTGGTAAAAAGAAGTCAACGCCCCGAAATTATTTTCTACCATACTTCAGACGGCAAGAAAATAGAGGATGCAAGGGTTGACATTTCCTCCGTAATCAAAGAGGGAACCTATCATGACATCCATCATATAGAGTTGGTCAACCGTCCTGAAGAGTATGTGCAATACGAAATAACGCTTAAGGTTGACGGACAAGTCATCAGGGCTTCTGAAAAGGCGACGGCGTTTGTCTTGAAGGATGACACCAAATGGCGGCAGATGCACCGTCTGCATGCCATAGGAATAGAACATCTTAAAGACCAAAAATCTGAAATCAGTAATATTCGTATCAGTGATTATAAGCATCATACACTATTTTACTCGGATGACGCTAAGCATGTTGTTGACGGAAGCGGTGAGGTGCAAATCTGGACACCAAACGGTGATGTTGCTGCCCCTATGCTCAGAAAATCGTTCAGCATTAATAAAAACGTGAAGAAAGCAACGTTATATGCTACGTCCAGAGGTATTTATGAGTTGTCACTGAATGGCGATAATTTGAGTGATGATTTCTTTAATCCAGGTTGGACAGACTATAACTTCAGGTTAATGTATAATACCTATGACTTGACCGATGTCCTCAGGAAAGGTAACAATGTCGTCGGGGCTGTTCTGGGCACGGGCTGGTGGAAAGGTGTACGCTATTTAAATCCGAAATGGTATGACTGTTACGGGGCCAGTCTGTCTCTGTTGGCAAAACTGGTTATTGAATATGAGGACGGCTCCAAGGAGACACACGTCACTGATGACAGTTGGCTGTGCAGCAATGACGGCCCTATCATGACAAACGATTTGTTTGATGGTGTTGACTATGACGCACGACGCGAGATATACAATTGGAATACAGCTGACTTTGATGCTTCTGCTTGGAAGCGCTGTAAGGTTTATGAAGCGTTAGACCCCAATGTGAAGATTACACCCTATATCGGCCAGCCTGTCCGTCCCGACACGATACTCGTAGCGCAGGGTATGACCCAGCCTCTGCCTCATACTTATATTTACGACATGGGGCAGAACCTTGTGGGCGTGCCGCGCATCTATATTAAAGGTAGAAACGGACAGACAATAACGCTGAAGTATGCTGAAATGCTGTATCCGGATGTTATTCCTGTTGATCCTGTGCCACCATATACTATAGAAGAGTATAAAGCAAAAAAAGGACAGATGTACACGGAGAATTATCGCTCTGCTATGTCTACAGACCATTACACACTGAAGGGCACGGCGGAAGGTGAAATATTTGAACCTCATTTTACTTGTCATGGCTTCCGTTATATAGAGATTACGGGCATCGATGAAGCCCTGCCCCTGAAGAATGTCCAAGTGATAGTGCTCAACTCCTTGCAAGATAGAAACAACTGCGACTATAAGACATCCGATAAACTGATAAACCAGTTGTTCAGCAATATCCAATGGGGTGAGAGAGGTAACTTCGTGTCCATCCCGACAGACTGTCCTCAACGTGACGAGCGTGCAGGCTGGAGCGGTGATGCACAGATATTCTGCAGAACTGCTACTTACAACCGCAATGTCAATCCTTTTTATCATCGGTGGATGTTGACCGTAAGGGACGATCAGTCAGCAGAAGGCGGGTTCAAGGATGTCAATCCCACATGTAAAGTGTTTGGTACTGCTTTCGGTTGGGCTGATGTGGGCGTCATCCTGCCCTGGCAGGTTTATCTTCAGTATGGCGACAAGACGATGCTGGAGGAAAACTACGAGGCTATGAAGCGCTATGTGCAATATAATGAGAAGCGAGCTGTAAATTATATACAGCGATTTGGCGGATATGGTGACTGGGTAGCTGTCGCTCCTACGCAGAGTGATTTGACCAATACTTGCTATTCGGGCTGGGATGTGCAGATTATGCAGAAAGTCGCCAAGATATTAGGTAAGACTGCAGACGAGCAATACTATGCCAATCTGTTTGCCAATATTAAAAAGGCTTTTAACGAAAGATTTGTGGATAAGGAAGGCTACATGATTTCTCCTGTCGGCAGCCCGGTGTCACTGACTCCTTACGGCGGCGCATCTGCAGAGAAGCTGACCGAGCCTCGGCGCATCACTACCCAGACAGCCTATGTGGTTCCTCTGATGATGAACATGATAGATGAATCCGTCGCTTCAAAAACATGTGCCCATCTTGCTGAGTTGGTCAGAAGGAACGGCTATAAACTGAATACTGGCTTCATAGGGACGCCTTATCTGAATATGGTTCTTTCCGAGTATGGTCACGATGATGTGGCCTACCGCCTTATTGAGCAACAGGAGTACCCGTCGTGGTTATATCCTGTACTGCAGGGGGCGACAACGATGTGGGAACGTTGGAATTCATATACCATCAAGAACGGCTTCGGACCAGTCAGCATGAACTCCTTTAACCATTATGCCTATGGAGCGGTGCAGGATTGGCTTATAGCGTATTCGGCCGGCATCCAGCGCGACGAGGCGATGCCCGGATATAAGCATATTCATCTGCAGCCCAGGGTCGGCGGCCATCTTACATTTGTTGAGGCGAGATTCAACTCTGTCTATGGCGAGATTTTCAGCAGTTGGAAGAGCGATAATGCCGACGTGACAAACGATGCGGCAAATTACGCCTACACCTATTCCGCAACGCTTCCGGCCAATACTACGGCAACGCTGACACTGCCCGTAGGCCTGAAGAAAGTCAGAGTCCTTGAAGGGAAGAAAGGCATTTTGAAAAAAGTGGAGACAAATGGCTCATGTACCATAGAATTGTCGTCCGGCTCATATAAATTTTATATTTCCAAATAAGAAGTTATGATGAATACCAGAAGTTTGCTTTGTAGCTTGTCTTTGGCATTGCTGTTTAATCCAGTCTTTGCACAGTCAAATCATTTGATTGGCACTTACGGGAACGTATATAAGAATTATGACTTTCCGGAGATTTCTGATACTCCGGCCCCCGAAGGCTACAAACCGTTTTATATATCCCATATAAGCCGTCACGGGTCGCGTTATCCGGTCAGTTCCAACTATGTCAGGAATGGCCTTGACATTATGCTCAAAGGTGACAGTATGGGAATATTGACTCCTGATGGCAGACGGCTCCTCAGGGCATATCGGGCACTGGATTCTGTTTCTATAGGTATGTACGGTATGCTCTGCGAGTTGGGCATAGATGAGCACAAGCGGTTGGGCGAGAGGATGGCAAAACGCTTCTCCGTGGTTTTTGCTGACGCTAAACGCAAGAAGGTCAACTCTGCTTCCACCGATGCGCCACGCGCTATTGTCAGCGGTACAAATTTCTGCGCTGCTCTGGCTGCCAATACTCCAAAGATGGATATCAGTTTCATCGCCGGACCGAAATATGCCGACTTGCTTCACAATGAAAACCAGCCGTGGTTGCGTAAAAATAATCATCAGGGTGGCCTGTACTCTGATGCGTATATGGAGAAGCATTTCCCATACGACTCTTTCTACGGAAGACTGTTTACTGACACGCAAAAGATATACGCTATACTGAATACAAAGCGTCTCCTGGCGGAGAGTACCTTTGCCAACGGTACCGTAGCCGACTACTTGGGCCTTCCTGAAATGCTTGGCCTCATGAAACCGGAAGAATATAAGGAAGCAGCCATAGCCTATATTAACAAGATGTTTTACAGCCATTGCAACAGCAAGAAGGCTGGTCACATACGGATACATTTGATGGATGAACTCCTGAAAGATTTCATTTCCAAGGCAGATGCGGCGATAAATGATGACAGTGACGTTGCTGCCGACTTGCGCTTCAGTCACGACACGGCCCTGATGCCCTTCTTCTCGCTCATTGGGCTGAAGGGGTTTGAGAAGAAGGTGGATTTTGATGATGCTTATAAGGTATGGGATGCAACCCACCTCATGTGTATGGCTGCCAATCTCCAGATGGTATTCTATAAAGACAGCCGTAACGATGTGCTGGTGAAGTTCCTGCATAATGAGCAAGAGACGGACCTACCTTTGCTGAGGCCCTTTTCCGCGCCTTATTATAAATGGCAGGATGTGAGGGAGTATTTCCTCAACCGCCTGAAGCAATAGAAAAACTTGTTTTATCTCTTTCAATACTGCCGTACTTCATTTCGGTCGGCAAAGGTCTGATTGCTTTGACCCGCTCGGGAGGGCAGAGCATGATGCAGGTATGCTGAAAATTTTGGCCGCAATAAAATGATGCGTTCTGTGCGACAGTTGTGTTGCAGTGGCACGATATGTTTTATGTTCCAGCCTATGGAACGTAAGTTCCCAGAGCTGGAATGTAAGTTCCATCCTTTTGAATGTAGGTTCCATCCCGTGGAACGGAGGACATATCGGTAGAGTGGATGCAGTTGTACGCATTGTCAGGTGTTCATGGCAATGATGAGTCGTTGCCAGCGTCGGGACGGCGAAAAAAAAGAGGCACATTGTTTTGCAATGTGCCTCTCTGTGAATATACTGTTGTACTTAGATTATGCCTTGTGCCATCATGGCTTTAGCTACTTTCATGAAACCGGAGATGTTGGCGCCTTTGACATAATTGACATATCCGTCGGCTTCTGTGCCGTATTTGACGCAGTTGCTGTGGATGTTTTCCATTATGAGGTGCAGGCGATGGTCAACTTCCTCTGTCGTCCATGACAGGCGCTCAGAGTTTTGTGACATCTCAAGGCCGGAAACGGAAACACCGCCGGCATTGGCTGCCTTGCCCGGAGAATATAATATCTTGGCATCTTGGAAGACCTTGATAGCCTCGGGCGTCGTAGGCATGTTGGCACCTTCGCTGACAGCAATGACACCGTTGGCAACGAGAGCCTTGGCTGCTTCTTCATTGATTTCGTTCTGAGTAGCTGAAGGCAGGGCGATGTCGGCTTTCTCATACCAGGGTTTAGCGTTCTCCACATATTTGACACCATATTTCTCTGCATATTCCTTGATACGGCCACGATAGAGGTTCTTGAGTTCCATAATGTAGTCCAGTTTTTCACGGTCGATACCGTCGGGATCGTAAATGTAACCGTTGGAGTCAGACATGGTGAGAACTTTTCCGCCTAACTGGATGACTTTCTCAGCCGTGTACTGGGCAACATTGCCTGAACCGGATATCAAGACTGTTTTCCCCTTGAGGTCCAGACCGCGTGTCTTGAGCATCTCAACAAGGAAGTACACGTTGCCGTAGCCGGTTGCTTCGGGGCGGATGAGTGAGCCGCCGAATTCAAGGCCTTTGCCGGTCAGTGTGCCGGTGTGCTCGCGTGTCAGCTTTTTATACATACCGAACATGTAGCCTACTTCACGGCCACCTACACCAATGTCGCCTGCGGGAACGTCAGTGTCGGGACCGATGTTGCGCCAGAGTTCTGTCATGAATGCCTGACAGAAACGCATAACCTCTGCGTTTGATTTGCCGCGAGGGGAGAAGTCTGAACCGCCTTTTGCGCCACCCATGGGGAGCGTAGTCAGTGAATTCTTGAATGTTTGCTCGAAAGCCAGGAATTTCAGGATAGACTCATTGACGGATGCGTGGAAGCGGATACCGCCTTTGTACGGACCGATAGCGTTGTTGTGTTGTATACGATAGCCAGTGTTTACCTGTACTTTGCCTTTGTCGTCAGTCCATGTGACACGGAACTTGATAATTCTGTCAGGGATACAGAGACGCTCAATCAAATTGACTGCCTCAAACTCTGGGTGCTGGTTGTACACATCCTCAATCGATTTCAATACTGCCGTTACAGCCTGAAAGTATTCGGGCTGATTGGGGAATTTTTCTTGCAATCTTGCAACAACTTCTTCAGTTTTCATTTGCGTTTTGATTAATGATATTGTTTGTAATCTTATTCTGTGACAAAATTAAGATATTTCGTGTAAAATAATATAAAAGGGAAAAGAAAAATGATTGTAAATATAATTATTTTAACTTTTTGAACGTGATTTGTTGATTTTTGTCCAATTTTGCAATGCGGACAATAAATAATGGGCATTTAATTTTTGAAAAGGCCGGTCTTCACGTCGTTGACGTCGGCCACAGCCTGTGCCGAGAGGCCGAAGCGCATCGTGCCCAGACCGGGCAGTGCCACAGAGTGCCCTTCGGTAGCCCATGCCTTGATGACCTCGCCTGCCGCATCCCAGCAAGCCTGCATCACGCCGCGGCTCACGCCGCTCCTGAGGGCTGCCTCACGGATGACCTTCTGCTCTTTGAGGCTGATGTACAGTTCGGGCTGCATGACGTAGCGGTATTCGCCTGCGTCGTCTTTGTTGA
>AUXO011143980.1_pt1 | contig 16690 bp, 12 predicted proteins | sample 768731 | NCBI WGS metagenome assembly AUXO01 (sample SAMN02715735, study PRJNA202380) | gut metagenome | biome: sheep rumen | host: Ovis aries | place: New Zealand: Palmerston North
TTACGGTGTATTCATCGACCTCGGTGGTGTTGACGGTCTCATCCACATCACAGACCTTTCTTGGGGCCGCGTAAGCGATCCTAAGGAAATCGTTCAGCTCGACCAGAAGCTCAACGTTGTTATCATCGATTTCGACGACGAGAAGAAGCGCATCGCTCTCGGTCTGAAGCAGCTCACTCCACACCCATGGGATGCTCTCGATCCAAACCTCAAGGTTGGTGACAAGGTACACGGCAAGGTGGTTGTGATGGCAGACTACGGCGCATTCATTGAAATTGCACCAGGCGTAGAGGGTCTCATCCACGTATCTGAAATGTCTTGGAGCGCACACCTCCACTCTGCACAGGAATTCATGAAGGTTGGCGACGAGGTTGACGCAGTTATCCTCACCCTCGACCGCGAAGAGCGCAAGATGTCTCTCGGTGTGAAGCAGCTGAAGGCAGATCCATGGGAGAACATCGAGGAGAAGTATCCTGTAGGTAGCCAGCACACCGCAAAGGTTCGCAACTTCACTAACTTTGGCGTATTCGTAGAGGTAGAGGAAGGTGTTGACGGTCTCATCCACATCTCAGACCTCTCATGGACCAAGAAGGTTAAGCACCCATCAGAGTTCACCAAGATTGGCGAGCCTATCGAGGTACAGGTACTTGACATCGACAAGGAGAACCGCCGTCTCTCTCTCGGCCACAAGCAGCTCGAGGAGAATCCTTGGGACAAGTTCGAAGAAATCTACACTCAGGATTCCGTACACCAGGGCAAGATTACTGAAGTGCTCGACAAGGGTGCAGTTATCGCTCTCGAAGGCGGTGTAGAAGGCTTCGCTACTCCTAAGCACCTTGTGAAGGAGGATGGCAGCCAGGCACAGCTCGGCGAGACTCTCGACTTCAAGGTAATCGAGTTCAACAAGGATTCTAAGCGCATCATCCTCTCTCACTCTCGCATCTTCGAAGATGTTGCTCGTGCAGAGGCAAAGGCAGCCAAGAAGGCAGAAGGCGCGACCAAGAAGGCAAGCCGCCCACAGAAGGAGCAGGCTCCTGTCATCAAGAACGTGGCTGCTTCCACTTCTCTTGGCGACATCGACGCTCTCGCAGCCCTCAAGGCTCAGATGACAGACGAAGCAAAAGGTGAATAATCTTCACTGAAGCATCATACCCAAGGGACATGTCCAAAAGGATATGTCCCTTTTTATACACATTATATATATTAAAACAATATATATTTAAAAACAATGGCTTACAGAAGCATTATAAACCCCATCCTGCTTTGCTCGCTGCTCGTGCTTGCAGCCTGCGAATCAAAACAAGAAAAGTTCCCTGGTGAGATGACAGATGAAGAGTGGGAAAACCGTCCCACACTGGAAGACATCATCTGCGATAGCATCGCAGAGAAGGAAGACATCAGCGTGGAATGTGCCGCTCTCTGCAACGACCTTAACAATGACATTCGAGACCTCGCTATGGTCAACTCTCCCACTGCGCTTATCTACGTTAAAAAAGACCACCAAGCCTTGATCGCGAATGTAACCCGAAGCGCCAAAGGATTCAAAGCACATGAACGCACGATTCTCCACAACTATTGCGAACAGGCAGTCAATACATACGATGACGTATGCCGTCGCTATGAGGTGCCAGCAACAGGTGTTATCGCTAACCTCGAGCAACTCTCTCACGACCTTGACCAAGTGCACTCTGCCAAGGACTTTGAAGACTACAAGAATCTACATTATGGCATGATGCAAGAGCTGGACGACATCCACCTGTGCATCGAGCGGCGAAGCAACGACATCCCTAAGGTGAAGCGGTTGGCACAAGCCTTAAAATCAAAATACCAAGCTAAACAATCAACTTACGGTAAAGAGTAGCAACTAAATATATCCCGACAGAATCGGCAAATAAAGACGCTATCATATATACTCTTCAGCACCAATGATTAAAAAGGTTGAAAAAACAAGCTAAAACTTGTTAGTTCAACCTTTTTCCATTATCTTTGTGGCATATTTCTAATACATAAGAATTAGCTATATGTTTGCAAAAGAGATTTATGTGCAGCGCCGTGCTGAACTGAAAAGAATTGTAGGTGAAGGCCTCATTATCCTATTCGGCAACAACGATGCACCCAACAACTATCCTGGCAATCCTTACCGCTTCCGCCAAGACAGCTGCTTCCTCTATTACTTTGGGCAAAAGCGAGAAGGATTAGTAGGCGTTATAGATATTGACAACGACAAAGAATACATCTTTGGCGATGACATCGACATCGATGACATCATTTGGTTTGGCTATGTGCCATCAGTCAGCGACTTAGCCTCCGAAGTAGGTGTGTCAAACACGGCTCCGATGGCTCAACTGAAGGTTCTTGTGGATGAAGCAAAAGCGAAAGGGCAAACCATTCATTTTGTACCCCAGAGCCGTCATGACCTCATGATTCAGTTAGCCGACCTCGTAGGCATTCACCCCTTGCAGTCGAAAGAGAAGGCATCTGTCAAACTCATCAAAGCCATCGTTGATATGCGTGCTGTAAAGCAACCCGAAGAAATTGAGGAGCTGAAGCGCGCTGCCGACATTGGCTACCAGATGCACACTACTGCCATGAAACTCTGTGCGCCAGGCGTAACAGAGAAGTACATTGCAGGTGTCATCGAAGGCATTGCCATGAGCCTCGGAGACCGCTACGCATTCCAGTCTATTCTTTCCATGCACGGAGAGATTCAGCATGGCTTCCCAAGCCACACTCCAATGGAAGCAGGACGCCTGATGCTCTGTGATGCCGGTGCGGAAAGCAAAGAGAACTACTGCTCCGACAATACACGCGTCACCCCCATAGCAGGCAAATTCACCCAGCAGCAACGCGACATCTACGTAGCAGTGGAGGCAGCCCACGATTGGGTCATTGAGAATGCCAAGCCCGGTGTAAAATGGCTAGACATGCATTTAGGTGCATGCCGCATCATCACAGAACACTTGAAAGCCATCGGGCTGATGAAGGGCAATACAGAAGAGGCGGTGCAAGCAGGAGCGCATGCCATGTTTATGCCACATGGACTTGGCCACATGATGGGACTTGACGTGCATGATATGGAAGGGCTCGGACAAAACTATGTTGGGTTTGACGAAGAAGTACAGCCCTCTACTCAATTTGGGCTCAATTGTCTGCGATGCGGTCGCCGCCTGCAACCCGGTTTCGTGATGACTGACGAGCCAGGCATCTATTTCATTCCTCACCTCATAGACCTGTGGAAAAACCAAGGAATACACAAGGAATTCATTAATTACGATGCAGTTGAACCATTCCGTAACTTTGGCGGTGTGCGTCTGGAAGACGACATCCTTATCACGAATGATGGCTGCCGCATCGTTGGCGACAAGGTCATTCCATACCACATCAACGACGTGGAAGAATTCATCAATAACAAATAGAACTTATTATGACTAACAACTATATGAAAAAGACTTTATTATTGACCGCGCTCCTCTCGCTCGGCACCTCCCTCTTTGCACAAGAGAAAAATGATGGATTTCAGTTCACCGTAGTGAAAGAAAATCCTATTACATCTACAAAAAACCAAAACAGATCTGGCACATGCTGGGCCTTTTCTTCCCTCGGTTTCTTCGAGGCGGAGCTGCTCCGCATGGGTAAAGGCGAATGGGACTTTTCCGAAATGTACCTCGCCCACAAGACATACGAGGATCGTGCAAAAGCAACTGTTCGCCTGCATGGCGACATGGACTTCAGCCAAGGCGGTTCCTTCTACGACTGCGTGTATTGCATGAAGAACTACGGAATGATTCCCCAATCCGCTATGCCAGAACCTGGCACACTTTATGGAGATTCATTGCCCAACTTCGGTGAGTTCTTCAGCATCCTCACCCCAATGGTGAAAGCTGTAGCAAAAGGCGAGCAAAAGAAGCTCTCCCCCATTTGGTTCAAGCCTATTAACGCAACACTTGACGCCTATCTCGGTGAAGTGCCTACAGAATTCACCTACAAAGGCAAAAAGTACACACCAAAATCATACATGGCATCCACGGGCTTAAATATGGATGACTACGTAAGTCTCACTTCTTTCACACACCACCCCTTCTATGAGCAGTTCGTCATCGAAGTACAGGACAATTGGCGATGGGGACTTTCCTACAACCTTCCCCTCGACGAATTCATGGAAGTAATGGAATCTGCCGTAAAGAACGGTTACACCTTTGCATGGGGTGCCGATGTGTCTGAAAACGGCTTCTCACGCGAAGGTATCGCTGTATGTCCTGACCTCAAAAAAGTGAAAGAGACCAGCGGAAGCGACTATGAGCACTGGTTCGGGACGTCTGGCACTCCAAGCCGTGCAGCCTACACCGCTCGCCCATTACCTGAAATCATAGTCACTCAGGAGATGCGCCAAGAGGCATACGACAACTGGGAGACAACAGACGATCACGGTATGATTATCTATGGTATTGCCAAGGACCAGAATGGCAAAGAATACTTCATGGTGAAGAACTCTTGGGGCACAGACTACAAGTACAATGGTGTATGGTATGCATCTAAGGCATTCGTAGCATACAAGACCTTAAACATCCTCATTCACAAGGATGCCCTTCCAAAGAATATTGCTAAGAAGCTCGGCATCAAGTAACAGAACAATAACACTATATCACTATAACTAACAAGAGGCAAAAGTTACGAATAACTTTTGCCTCTTATTGTTTTAATCGAACCCGAACTTACCCCATATCATTTCTTCCACAAATTAGAGATATATTCATCAAACTGTTCTTTATATCCATTGAAGATGTTGATATCGACAGAGCCACGTATGCCAGAGACACGACCATCGCAACAGAGCTGCCAAAAGAGAAGGCGCACATCGGGGCGATAGACATTATAGCGGGCTATCCACACGGGATAAGTTTGGCATAAGTCTGGGGCATGAAGCAGATGTGTCTTAACAAACATTTGGCTAATGTAGAGGATGGGGCGCTTGCCAGTAGCACGTTCCACAATGGCAAGCCAGTCGCGCATATCAGCAAAGAGCCTTTCTTCTCCCCCAGCCTGTTCTATAGCCTCATCTGTGGGCTCTACATCCAGTACTGGTGGCATATCCGACGAAAGAATCTCAGTATTCTCCAGAAAATATTTAGCTTGTTCTTTTCCTGAAGCGTGAAGGGAAAAGAAATGATAGGCTCCACATAAAATTCCATTTCTGCGCGCATCATGAGCATCTTGTGGGTAGTAAGCAGACTTGATAGTAGTGCCTTGGGTGGACTTGATATAAACAAAACTGACGGGGAAGTCTATAGGACCGTCAACAAGCTTGCTATTACGCGGTCCTAAAGATGTGACACGAAGTTGTTTCCAGTTGATGGGATAATTGCGTCGACCTATTTCATGCTGATAGCGACTGATATCAATCCCATATACACGATTATCAGTATAGCTCATTTTTTCGCCCAAGAAACGGCCTTCTGCCCATTCTCCCGCTTTGACAGTCTGTCCGTTTGCAAGATAAAAGCCATGTCCATGCCTTGTGCCATGATGCCATTCACCTTCGTAATAGTCGCCATTCGCATACCGCATCACGCCATATCCCTGCGGGGACCCATCTTCAGTCATTCGTCCACGATACATATTGCAAGCTGTATCGACAGATGCGCCTTCAAAGAGGGTGTCGCTCTGGATGAAGCGGTAAAATTCCAAAGAGGTCAATCCGCTTCCTTCCACTGATGGAGAATGGTAATTGAGGCCATGAAGCTTCACTTTCCACTCATAGACCAAGTCCGAAAAATCAGTATCAATGAAGAGTGGCGTGCTCAATGCCAGACACGAGTCAGGAATGGACGTTAAGGCGTCGTTGCGTAAAGTAATCATACGGAAACATTCAGATCCTGTTTTCATGCAGCGCAATGATGGCGCCCACACAAGAGACGATGTGACATGAAGTGGTGTTGAATTGAGTGTATATTCTTTCACAACTTTCACCTGCAGTTTTCTACCTTCCGAAAGAATCTCTTTCAGAAGGTGAATCATGCCTTCCAAATAGTCACCATCTACTTTCAACTGGTAGGCAACATTAGCAACACCAATATATTCATTGTCGAAGATGCTATGATGGCAGAGATAATAATCTATTTCATCCATTACACTGACATCCCGCTGACGCTGTTGCTGCATACGGTTCAAATTCTTGACGACAATGGAATCCAAGACTGTTGTCATCAACTTGGCCTGTTCCTCCATGTCCGCACGCTCATCAAGCGCCATGATGCAACCATATGCTGAAGGGAAAAAGGAAGAACTGTTTACCCACACGCCCACCCCCTCAGTGCACACCATAGCAGAGTCGCAACTTGTCGTAAGACAAACAAACGAGGAATCTTCTGGAACGAAATTAGAGAAATATGCCACTTCCTTCCCTTCTGCCAGCAAAGCAAAGCAAGTCCGTTGTGTCACATCCACCTTTGCGTGTTCAACCTCTTCCTCTGTCCATGAACGATTCAAGTAGCACAACAAGTAGAAAACAATGCATGTCAGCAATCCTAAGCCTATAACAACACTCTTCTTTCGCATTTTTCTATTGAGTTGAATTACCTACTCGTGATGATAGGGTTCTCCACGCATGATGGTCATGGCTCGATAGAGTTGCTCCACAAAGATAAGACGAATCATCTGATGAGAAAAAGTCATCTTTGAAAGCGAGAGTTTCTCGTTGGCTTTAGCATACACATCCGGTGAGAAGCCATAAGGGCCACCAATGACGAATACCAGACGCTTGTTGACAGTCTGCATCTTCTGCCCCATATAATTAGAGAACTCTATGCTGCGCAATTCCTTGCCATGTTCATCAAGTAGCACAACATAATCACCTGCCTGAAACTGTTTCAAAATCAGTTCTCCTTCCTGCTGTTTCTGCTGTTCAGCTGAAAGGTTCTTAGTATTCTTTAACTCGGGAATCGTGATGATATCGAAGCCTATATAGTGCTTCACCCGCGAAGCATAATCATCAATCAACTCGACAAAGTGCTTGTTCACCGTCTTCCCGACTAATAAAAGGGCTACTCGCATAATGTTAGGAAATTGAAGTAATAAAGTAAAGTATCAGCACGCAGCAGATTATCGTGACACATGCTTGACCCCTTTGACTGTCGTGATTTTCTTAATGAGCAGAGTGAGCTGGTTCTGATCATCAATCATTACAGTAAGCGTACCAGAGAAAAGCCCGTCTTCCGAAGATTGTATGCTGATGGCACGCAACATGACATTTTTCTCCTTATTAATGATAGAAGTGATATTGTTGACGATTCCGATGTCGTCATGTCCCACCACATGAAGGGTCACCGGGTATTGCTTGGAGCCTTTGCCTGCCCAACGTGCACGGAGCACACGATAACTCATACGTTCCTTCAGAAGGGCAGCATTAGGGCAGTCGGTGCGATGCACTTTGATTCCGCGATTCACAGTAACAAAACCAAACACATCATCGCCATAGATCGGATTACAGCATTTAGCAAGACTGTATTCCACACCTTTCAAATTGTTATCCAGCACCAACACGTCGGCATTGCCTTGAGCATGGTCATCCTGCACATTTGCCACATAGCCATCAGCACTCCGTTGCTCAGTAGAGAATGCATTAGGATTGGCATCACGTTCCTGCAAAGCAACATATTGCTCTATCACGGTATTCACATCCAGCACATCTTCTGCAATAGCCTTGTAAAACTCGGTCACATGCTTGTAGCCCATTCGTTTGAGCAGACGCATCATGGTTGACTCGTCCGGCTCAATCTTCTTATTCTTAAACTTACGCTCCAGCGCTTCTTTCGCCAATGTCGAAACTTGCATCTCTTGCTCTGTCAGTGACTGCCGAATCTTGGCACGCGCTTTGGCGGTAACAGCGATATTGAGCCAATCACGTTTAGGCAACTGTTTGGGAGAGGTCAGAATCTCCACTTGATCACCACTTTGAAGTTTTGTACGGATATGCACATTCTTGCCGTTCACCTTACCACCCGTGCATCGGCATCCCACAGTAGTATGAATCTGAAAGGCAAAATCAAGCACAGTCGCTCCCTTAGGCAACTTGAACAAGTCACCTTTGGGCGTGAACACAAACACTTCATCGCTGTAGAGGTCAACCTTGAAACGGTCCACCAGCTGCTCATCGCTATCAGCATGATTCTCCAAAGCTGAACGTATGTCCTTCAGCCAGTCTTCCAACTTGCTGCCGCTATCTTTCACTCCTTTATAACGCCAATGAGCAGCCAAACCACGCTCTGCAATCTCATCCATCCGTTCTGTACGAATCTGTATCTCCACCCATTTTCCCTCAGGCCCCATCACGGTGATGTGCAACGACTCATAACCGTTGGATTTCGGCACAGACAGCCAGTCCCTCAAACGTTTGGGGTTAGGGCGATACATATCTGTGACGATGCTGAACACCTGCCAACAGTCCTGCTTCTCTCGTTCTGGCGCAGAATCAAGAATCACACGAATGGCAAACAGGTCATAGATTCCCTCAAACTTGCATTTCTGTTTCTTCATCTTCTGCCAGATGGAGTGAATAGACTTAGTTCTTCCTTTTATGTGAAACTTCAGACCTGCAGCAGTCAACTTCTCTTCTATTGGCCCTATGAAATTTGCAATATAGAGGTCACGAGCCGCACGTGTAGCATTCAGTTTCTCCTTTATCATATAATAGACATCAGGCTCCAGATATTTCAGCGACAAATCCTCCAACTCGCGTTTAATCAGATACAGACCCAATTTATGCGCCAAGGGAGCATAAAGCCGTGCAGCCTCTGTAGCCACACGAGTCCGTTCCTCAAGCTCTCCTTTGTCCTTAATCTGCCGCATTAGATTCACGCGATCAGCTATAATGATAAGAATGACTCGCATGTCCTCAGCAAACGACAGCAACAAATCACGGAAATTCTCTGTTTCTATCGAAGGCTTTTTGGCATACAATTCATTCACACGCAAAATACCATGAATAATGTGGGCAACATCATCACCAAATTCTTGGCTGACAAAAGTCTCGTCCACAACACCCGCTGCCACACAGTCATGCAACATGATGCTTACAATCGATGCACGATTCAAGCCTATTTCTTCCGCCGTTATGACAGCCGTCTGAAGGTCAAAAAGCACCGGATTCAAGCCAAACTTGTCACGGCATAATCCACCAGACTCTACTGTGCGCAGCAGAATCTCCTTGATTTTGCGGAAATCGTCAGGATTCAACACTTCCGCCACCAAAGTCTGCAACTTCTTAACTGTCAACAGCAATTCTTCCCGTTCTTCCGCTAATAATCTTTCTTGTCCATCCATCTCTGTTCCCTTTCTTTTGATTGGTGGTTCTATAATGCATTTGCCATGCAAAGGTACAGAAAAACAGCGATAACCACATCGTCATAGGCCAAGAAATGCAAGATTCCTTAACGACACACATCCGAATTGACACACATTCCACAAAAAGCAAGAACAGAATTTGGTACGTTAGTGAAAAAAGCACTACCTTTGTCTACATATAAATTGACACTAAAACTATTATCATTATGAAACCTTTCATGGACGAGAACTTCTTGCTACAAAGCGAAACAGCCAAGAAGCTCTATCACGAACATGCGGCAAAAATGCCTATCATCGACTACCATTGCCATCTGGTGCCACAGATGGTAGCGGAGAACAAGCGCTTTGAATCCATCACACAGATTTGGCTGGGTGGCGACCACTATAAATGGAGAGCCATGCGTTCCAATGGCGTCGATGAGCGTTTCTGCACCGGCAAAGACACATCAGACTGGGAAAAGTTTGAAAAGTGGGCCGAGACCGTTCCATACACATTCCGCAACCCTTTATATCACTGGACACACCTGGAGCTGAAGACAGCATTTGGCATCAACAAAATACTGAACCCAGAGAATGCACGCGAGATTTTCGACGAATGCAACGAACAGATCAAGAACGATCCAAAATTTACGCCACGAGGTTTGATGAAACACTACAACGTGAAAACCGTTTGCACGACCGATGACCCTGTGGATTCATTAGAGTATCATAAGCAGGTGGCAGCAGACCCAACAATGGAGACGAAAATGTTGCCTGCATGGCGTCCAGACAAGGCGATGGCTGTGGAAGTTCCTGCAAACTTCAAGGCTTATGTAGACAAGCTTTCCGAGGTGAGCGGCAAGAGCATCAACAACTTCAACGATTACATCGATGCCCTTCAGGCACGCCACGATTTCTTTGCCTCTATGGGCTGCAAACTGAGCGACCACGGCATAGAGGAGTTCTATGCAGAAGACTATACGGACGCTGAAATCAAAGCCATTTTTGAGAAGGTCTATGCTGGCAAGGAACTCACCCAAGAAGAAGTGCTGAAGTTCAAATCAGCGATGATGTACATCTTTGCCGTTCAAGATGCTGAAGCAGGTTGGGCACAGCAATTCCACTATGGTGCCATCCGCGACAACAACTCCAAGATGTTCAGACAACTAGGGCCAGACACGGGCTTCGATTCTATTGGCGAGTTCAACACCGCCAAGAAATGTTCGAAATTCCTCGACCGCTTGAACGCAGAAGGCAAATTGGCAAAAACAATCCTCTATAACCTCAACCCATGCGCCAATGAGGTTTTAGCCACGATGCTAGGCAACTTCCAAGATGGCTCTTGCCCAGGAAAGATTCAATGGGGTTCTGGCTGGTGGTTCCTGGACCAAAAAGATGGCATGACCAAGCAGATGAACGCACTTTCACTTCTTGGCTTGCTAAGCCGTTTTGTGGGTATGTTGACCGATTCACGCTCATTCCTATCCTACCCTCGTCACGAGTACTTCCGCCGCATCCTCTGCAACCTCGTTGCCACCGACATCGAGAATGGCGAAGTACCATACATTGGCTACGAAGCAGCACGTGTCAACCAAATGATAGAGGACATTTCCTACAACAATGCCAAGAATTATTTTCAGTTTTGATCAGCCCATGTGCTGAGTATTTTTCAACACCAGACCTTGGCAACACCTGACTTTCACTTTAAACAATTCACCATCCGTCACGACCGTTCATCCATGAAGGTCGGAACGGATGGTGTATTGTTAGGAGCATGGGCCTGTCCACATACAGAGCAGCCTTTGCCGATAAAATGTCTCGACATCGGCACGGGAACCGGGCTTATCGCCTTGATGCTGGCACAGAGATTTCCGACTGCAAGCATCACAGGAATTGACATCGACGACGCATCCATTGAACAGGCAAAAGAGAACGTTGAGGCGTCTCCTTTCAAAGAGCGAATTCTTATCAAAAAGCAGGATTTTAATATAATAAATTTACACTCAAATAAATATGAGCTAATCGTATCTAATCCACCATTTTATAAAGAAGAAACACTTGGAGGAAAGCAAGCAAGAGATGCTGCGCGGCACACCACAAGTCTCCCTTTTAACACGCTCGTAGAAAACGCCTCCAAGATGCTATCAGAAAACGGGGTCTTCTCCGTCATTATTCCATATGCTGAAGCGCCATCATTTATCAGCATATGCGCTTTCAACAAACTTTACTTGCACCGACGTCTGGATGTACGTTCAAGTGAGCGGAAGCCATTCAAACGGACATTGCTGGAATTCGGCAAGACCCTCTTTCCCGCCCAAACTGACACACTTACCTTGCAAGACACACATAATAACCGCACCGCTGAATACGCCCAGCTCACCGGTGCATTCTACATCTAAAAACGGAACAAATGAATTATCAAGCCATCATCAATAAATACTACCAGGAAGATAATGAATTAAAACATATTCTCATGGTGCATAGCCGCTGCGTAGCCGACAAAGCGCTCGCCATTGTGGACCAGCACCCCGAACTAAAAGCAAACCGCCAATTTGTAGAAGAAGCCGCCATGCTGCATGACATCGGAATATTCCGTTGCGACGCTGCCGGCATCCAATGCTTTGGCACAGAACCATACATCTGTCATGGCACTCTTGGAGCAGAATTATTGCGCGCTGAAGGATGGCCCAAGCACGCACGAGTATGTGAACGCCACACGGGTGCAGGAATTTCGCTACAAGAAATTGAGACTCAACATCTTCCGATTCCGCACAAGGACCTTATCCCTGAAACCATCGAAGAACAAATCATATGTTATGCTGACAAGTTTTTTTCAAAGACAAAACTCACAGGCGAAAAGACACTCGAGCAAGCTATCCGCTCTTTATCTAAATTTGGAGACGAGGGCGTGAAGCGCTTTGTCCACTGGGCTGAGATATTCGAGACCGTCCCTTCTGCCATCTCTTTGTAACAGAAGTTACAGACCCTGTGTTACAAATGTAACAGGCCGCATGTTACAAATGTTACACAAGGCGTGTTACAAATGAAATAACGAGCAGCACGCAAATGTCCTATCGAGCGCTCTACAAACGTTATAACAAGTGAGCCACAAACGTTCCGTTTAAAGAGGGAGAAATGTTCGACAATAAACGTTAAAACATAGGGTTTTACTTTGCATTGTGCGCACTTATTCGTACCTTTGCACTCGTTTTATGAGAAGACAAAGGTTCATTGCGTCATTGCTGGTACTTATCATGGTGCTATCCATGACAGCTTTCAACACACCATTGGCCGACACATCATTCAGGAATGTCGGCCATAATGATGTTGACACCATTGACACAGCCCAGCTTTCAGAGTCGGACTCACTTCTTCAGAACTTTGACTCCATCAAAGCGCTATTCGACCGCGAGCACGGAATTGCGCAAAAATCAAATACATCGAGAGCCACCCAATGGAACGACTCTATCGCTGCTGTCGAAGACTCAATTCAGAAATCCAAGAAGAAAAGTGCGCTGGATGCCCCCGTCGCCTACGAAGCAAAAGACTCCATGACTTTCTTCATGGACACACGGAACGCGTTTCTCTATGGCGATGCTGATGTAAAGTATCAGCAGATAGACCTCAAATCAGAGAACATCAAGATGAACATGGACAGCTCCATTGTCTATGCAGTCGGTGCTCTCGACTCTGTGGGCAAGAAATTTGGCACCCCTATTTTCAAAGACGGAGGAGATGAATACAAGATGGAGGAGATGTCCTATAACTTCAAGACGAAGAAGGGCTACATCACCAATATCTACACAGCTCAGCAGGACGGCTTCCTCACGTCAGAAGAAGCAAAGAAGGGCGATGACGGTGCATACTATATGCGCGGTGGCACATACACCACTTGCGACGAAGAACATCCGCACTTCTATATCCGCATGGCAAGAGCCAAAGTGCGCCCAGGAAAGAATGTATTCTCAGGTCCCGCATGGCTGGTGGTAGAAGACGTGCCCCTTCCTTTTGCCATTCCATTCGCATTCTTCCCCATCACAGACAGCTACTCCAGCGGCATCATCATGCCAACATACGGCGACGAATCCACACGTGGTTTCTATTTGCGTGACGGTGGCTACTACTTTGCCATTAGCGACTGCATGGACATGAAGCTCACTGGCGAAATCTTCACGAAAGGCTCATGGGGTGTTGGCGCGCAGACTACTTACAAGCGCCGTTACAAGTATAGTGGCAACTTCTATTTCAACTACCAGGTGACAAAAGAGGGCGAGAAGAACTTGCCAGACTACTCGGTAGCCAAAAACTTCAAAGTGCAATGGAGCCACCACACCGATCCAAAGGCATCACCCAACAGTTCCTTCTCCGCCAGTGTGAACTTTGCCACCCAATCATATGAGAAGAACAACCTCACATCGCTTTACAACCCGACATCATATTCACAAAGCACACGTACATCTTCTGTCAGCTATTCACATAGTTTCCCCAAGATGGGCCTGTCATTGTCGAGCTCTTTCAATATCTCGCAGAATATGCGCGACTCAACCATTGCGCTCACAATGCCGACTCTCTCCATTTCCTTGTCCCGTTTCTACCCTTTCAAGAGAAAGCACGCCGCAGGCAAGGAGCGCTGGTATGAGAAAATCAGCTTGAACTACACGGGCAACTTCTCCAACTCAATCACGACAAAAGAAGACAAGCTGATGCACTCTTCGCTGGTCAAGGACTGGCGAAACGGAATGAAACACTCCATTCCTATCTCAGCCTCTTTCAATTTGCTGAAATACATTAATGTCACACCGTCTCTGAACTACACCGAACGCTGGTACACCAACAAAGTCGTACAGACGTGGAACACTGAGAAGCAGACAGTCATGCGCGACACCATCTATGGTTTCAACCGCGTGTTCGACTACAACCTCTCACTCTCAGCCAACACGAAGCTCTATGGCATGTACAAGCCTAATCCTAAAGTATTTGGTAAAAAGCTGGCTATGGTGCGCCATGTGTTTACACCTTCTGTCAGCTACAGCTATGCGCCCGACTTTGGCGACGCGAAATGGGGCTATTGGAAAACTTACACCAAGACTGACGAAGAAGGCAACGTGTCTCTGGTCTCCTATTCTCCTTATGAAGGTTCTCTCTACGGCCAGCCATCAGCAGGAAAGACAGGGTCAATCAGCATGGACATCTCCAACAACATTGAGGCAAAAATCCGCAACAAAGAAGACAGCCTCAAGAAAATCAGTATCATCGACGAGCTTGGAGCTTCGCTTTCCTACAATATGGCCGCAAAACGTCAACCTTGGTCCAACTTGTCTACCCGTCTGCGTTTGAAGTGGGGAAAAGCAACCTTCAATATGAATGCCGTATTCCACACTTATGCCTATGAGTTTGACGAGAAAGGAAATGTGGTAGTGGGCAATCGCACAGAATGGTCCTATGGTCGCTTCGGACGCTTCCAGGGTATGTCAAAAAATATCTCATACACCTTCAACAACCAGACCTTCAGACTACTCCGCAAGAAGATTCGCAAACTTTTTGGTCATGACGATGAAGAAGAGGAAGCAGAAATCACATCGCCAACAGAATCTGCAGACGACGATTTGGAGACCAATATTGACGACCCAAACAACACGAAGGGGAAAAAGTCAAGCGAAGACACAGGGCTTGACGACGATGGCTACATGAAGTTCAGCATGCCTTGGGCGCTATCTATATCTTATGGCATCACCATGGCAGAAGACCGAACTCGAGACATCAACGTCAAGACCATGCGATACCCCTACTCGTTCACACAAAACCTGAATTTTTCAGGCAACTTGAAACTTTCCAGCAACTGGAACTGCAACTTTGCGTCAGGCTGGGATTTCACCAACCACGAGATATCACTCACCACCGTAAACATATCCCGGGACATGCATTGTTTCAATATTTCATGCGGACTTGTATTCGGTCTCTACACCAGTTATCACATCTCTCTGCGCGCCAACGCCAGCACGCTGACAGACGCGCTCAAATACGACAAGAAATCAAGTTATTCCAGCTCCATCCAATGGTATTAAATCGCAGGAATACACATACCAATCGAAACTCGTAAAACTGTAAATCCACAAGATGGCAAGAATACTCGCTATAGATTACGGACAAAAGCGCACGGGCATCGCTGTAACCGACACGCTGCAGATGATTGCCAACGGACTAGCCACCGTCGAGACACGGGAACTGGAAAAGTTCATCATCGACTATCTAGCCAAAGAGGACGTGTCCACCATCGTTGTGGGCAAGCCCACCCAAATGAATGGAGAGAACAGCGAAAACATGAAGCGTATCGAGCCCTTCTTTAACAGACTGAAGAAACTCTTCCCTGATAAAGAAATCACTTATTATGACGAGCGCTTCACTTCTGTGCTGGCACACCAGGCTATGCTTCAAAGCGGTATCAGCAAAAAAGCACGCCAAAACAAAGCCCTCGTTGATAAAATCAGCGCTACCATCATTCTTGAAGACTATCTACAGAGCATAAGATAAATAAATTAATCGCTAATAAATAGCAAATTGTAAAAACATACATCATCATGATACTTCCCATGTACATATTCGGTCAGCCTGTGCTCCGCAAGACTGCTGAAGAAATTGACTTTAAGTCATACCCCAACCTAAAGGAACTTATCGACAACATGTTTGAGACTCTTAGCCGTTCAGAAGGTGTAGGGCTGGCAGCACCTCAAGTAGGTCTTCCCATCCGTCTCTTCATCATCGATTTGGATGTCATATCTGATGATGAGCCACAATACAAGGGTTATCTTCACACTTTCATCAATCCTGAAATTTTGGAAGTAAGCGAAGAAGAGGTATCCATGTCTGAAGGCTGCCTTTCCATTCCAGGCATCAACGAGAATGTGAAACGTCCAGCCAAAGTGCTCGTCAACTATATCGACGAAAATGGAGAGGAGCAGGAACGTTGGCTTGAAGGTTTTGAGGCACGTGTGTTCCAACATGAATATGATCATCTTGACGGCAAAATGTTCGTGGATCACCTTTCCCCTTTCCGCAAGCAGATGATTAAGTCCAAGCTCATCGCAATGACAAAAGGCAAGTTCTCTGCGCACTACAAGTGCAAGGCCAACAGGGGATAATCAAGAGTTTGTTAATCATTAATAGTTGACAATAGACAGCTGATCATTTTCAGCAGATGGACAAAGTACGTCGTCTCATATCATCTCTTGTTATGTTGTTCACCATGGTTGTGTGCCAAGCTCAAATCAACACCGACCGTATGATGAGCATCGCTCGAAATGCGCTGTCCTTTGACGACTATGTTCTGTCCATCAGCTACTTCAACATCGTCATCAACTACAAGCCATATCTC
>AUXO017610839.1_pt1 | contig 16689 bp, 17 predicted proteins | sample 768731 | NCBI WGS metagenome assembly AUXO01 (sample SAMN02715735, study PRJNA202380) | gut metagenome | biome: sheep rumen | host: Ovis aries | place: New Zealand: Palmerston North
AAAGATTAATAGCAAGAACTCCAATATCTCTTTAGAGTATTGGATGAATTGCAATGTTTAGAATAATGAAGAATCTAATGAAAACCAAATTAGATGACAAAGACTTCATTATTAGGTTTATTAACAATAACCGCCGGAACAGCGGGGTTAGCCTGAATATTCTTACCATAAGTAGTAAGATGTTTGATAGATTTATGACAAAGGATGTCATATCAAAGATATCTTCGTTATTAGGTTTATCAATTACTCAGGAAGCCACGCACCCTTTAGGGTCGTGGTAGTTCACAGAGAGCCAATCTTTATAGCGAGATTAGCCCTCTTTTTTTTTATTCGTGCTTATAACATTCACAGAATCTATCTTTCTCTAATCCCCATGCTGAATTAGATCTGGTGTAGTTTGTTCTATCATAGCATTCATCTTCCGGATATACCCCAGATTCCCAACTTTCATAGTCAGTTTCTGTCTGTCCTCTAGCACCACAAACACAACATTCTCCGTCAGGTTCTTGTGCGAATAAGTATGAATATTGAAACTTAAGTCTGAGTCTGAGTGTTGACATGAAATCAGCCCAGCAGAAAACAAAATATTCTTGGTCAAATTCAATCTCAGCTTCTCCCGTACTTATGTTTATAGATTCCACGTCAGGTAGGATTTCGTCATCATTTTCTACTTCATGCGATGGTGACCTTTCCCAGTCTGGCACGTATTTTCCATAGATATCATTAAAGAATCCAAGATACCTAGCTAATTCTCTTGTACGATGGTCTATAATCAAGTCACCTCCCCATTCAAAGATCTCAAACACTTTTTCTACTAGTTCCTTAATATCATTTGTACCTAGATTAGTTAGTTCTGTATTTAGGTATTCTGTTATGTAAAAGTAGTAAGGAATCAGTGCTTTTCTTTCTTTCCAGTAGTCTAGTTGTGTAAGACCTAGAGTTTGTTTAAGGAGGGCTACAGCTTGTTCATGTCTATAATAATATGAATCAGTCCAAATCATTTTACCATTCTCCTCCGTCTATAAAGTTACAATCATGACTCCAATTATGGGTGTCATTCCAAGTTTCTACTTCTAAGTCCTCCCCCACATAAGTAAATTCTTCATACTCTTTAGGGGCATTTAAGAATCTAATTTTCATTCCTATTCTTCTTCTACTTGTTGGAACTTGTGCAATAACTTCCCCCAAGGTATAAGTTCTGGTTGTCCCATATTCTAGATTAATATCAAATGTAGATTTAAGGAATAGATTGTTAGCCTCTATTCCCAGATTTACTGTACTATTAATTCTATTTACATCGGAAGAGGACAACCCATCTCCTTTGTTTTTATGAGGGACACCGGTTTTATTAATAATATCCATTCTAATCGAGTTTCATTACGTCTAGTCTATAATCCTCTAGGCTTGTTCCTGAGGTTAATCCAGATTTCCATGTAGAGTCTTGATCAACATGTGAAATCTTCCCGGTTCTAGGTTTCAAAGACCTAGCCATCATTTTCGTTGTTCTGAGTCGTATCTGTCTCGGACTCCTTACTTTCGTTGCCATTTCCTTTAGGTTTTACTACAATTCCAACCACCTCTAAGTCTTTCCATCCGAAGACATAATCTGGGAATTGGTCGAGGGTTATGATGGTTATTGTTTTCCCATCGTTACTTATCCTAAATGTTATATCCTTTATGGTGCAGATCTGGTGGCAATCAAATCCTCCCGCAAAATTAGAGACTGGGATTGATGAGATTCTTACGTGAGCTCCTTTCAATTCCTCTAGTGTCCAACTTCCATACGGTCCTACCAATCTTTTAGCTTTACAATTTTTCATCTTTCGCCAATAAGTCTACATAATTATTCCAGTAGATATCGGGATTTGTACCATTATCTTTTTGATGTCCTTTTACCCAAGCATACTTAACATTCAGATTTTCTTTTTGTGTTAGCTCTTCAATATCCTCTTTAAGTTGGGTAATATAGGATTCTTTTGTTTTCCATTTCCCGGTCATCCACTCTCTCACACCTATATAATCTGCGTGGACGTATATAATATCGGCGGTTTTCAATAGGTCGAGGAAATAACGCAGCGAAACCAGAACGGCGGTAAGTTCAGCTGTTGGGTTACTGCAAGTTTGGATTCCTAATTCGGCAGGTTTAAGTTCTACTCCGAATTCTCCTAATTTTTTTCCTAATGGTTTTTGCTGCGTGAGATCGACCAAAACCCCGCCGATTCCAAGACGTCCACTTCCATGTTTTAGATGTGATCCGTCTGTATAAATATCAAACTGTTTCATATCTATTTAATGATTCTATCTCTATTGGGCCTATCTTATTCCCAGTCTCCTCTCTCAACCACCTCCTAAATTCCGTGGTTTCCATCCCTAAAATTTCTCCTAGTGCCCTAAGAAATCTTTTCATATCTCTCTTCTCAACAGCCCCTATTATGAGAAGAAATTGGGTTATAAATTTTTCTATGTTGTCCTCTGGTTCTATCCCTAAGACTCTCCATCCACCCCATACATTGAATCCATTAAAAAGATCTATCAGATTTATAGGTATGGTGATTGATGTTCCATTCCATAAATTTAGAATGGTCCAACTAAGGGGAGAAATTCTTAGAATCATATAGGGTTTAACTCCAATATCACTTGTATGCTTTGGTTTTTGTCCCGGATAGTAACTTAGGATATAGTACTCAGTGAATAATTCTTTAATCTTCTTCATAATACGGTATAAGTATGTAAGAGTGCAATTCCGGTTAAGACGAGGGTATTAGTTTTTTCTATTATTAACCACCCTGATTTATCGCACTGACTATTATATTTCAAAATCCTCAGTAGTTCATCCAATTCTTGTTTGAAGTGGAAAGTGATTGATAACATACCACCAGAATCTCCTGCCTCATAGCTAAATATTACAGAGAACGGAGTAAGGTCTCTATCCTGTAATTTCTTGATTATGTTCTCCTGAATTTCTTCTTCTTGGCTCATAATTCGGAAGGTTTAAATTCTAAGTACCCAGTTCTCCAAAGAATATCAGATACTATAGAGCGATGTGAGTTATTTGGATCCTCCCCCAATCCACAGAGAACTATTCCATCAGCTCCACTAGACTCTACAAGATTTTCAAGTCTAAGAATAACACTTTGAAAATCCACATCACTTAACTCTATGACAAATCTTTTAAAGAAGGTTTCCTGATTTATCACACTTTCTCGATATTCTCTGAATAACTCTTTACTTGGTGATAACTCTCTAAAATGTAAGGGAGTTCCAGCCCATTTCTCTATATAATCCAACCTCCCCATAGATCTAATAATAAATATGGGCAGTAGATTCTTTTGTTTGATTCTCTCAATGTTTACAGAATCAATGTAGGAAGTAAAAATTTCTAGTTTGCTTTTCATCGTCTCTTATCACCAAATTTTTTATATGATTCATTAAATTTTGACTTAGAAAATGTTCCTCCAGTCTTTCCAAAATTCTTTTTCTTTGAGGAACTTCCTGTATTTCCTGTAGTGCTTTGTCCGAATCTTTGTCCAGAAATCATAAAACCGGAGGGAGCTTGATTTAGTCTCTTCAGTAGGTTAACATTACTTTCAACTATCCCTAGGAAAGTGGCGGAATCTATATGGTATCTAATATTATCTGCACCCAAAATATCTCCTAGGATCATTCCCTTTGTTTGTAAAAATTCTGAGAGTTTTGCAAATGATTCCCCAAGACTTGTTGTCACTAAAAGGGTATCGGTACTAGGTTCATATACTTTGTAGACTTGTTCATTCTTGTCAAATCCTATCACAATATCTATCATTTTCCAAATAATATTAATGAACCAATAACCCCAATCAAAAGAGCATTACCGTAGAGGGATGTTTTCTTTATTCTCCCCTCTGTTTTTATCCTTCTATTTAATTCTTCCAGACGTGTATCATAAGCTTCCTGTGTCTTTAAAAGAATAATAGAGTTTTGCTGAATAATAGAATCTTTGTCCTTAATTATTTCTTCTTCCTTATTCAACATCTCAGAAAGAATTTTTCCCTCTTCTATCTTCCCCTCTAGTTTAGCTGTAATAACATTTGCGCCTCTTAAATTATTTAAAGAACAGATCACCCCAGAATCTTCCATTAGTTCTGGCCTTTCACTTTCTATTTCTCCATAAGTTTGAACATTATGGTAAAAAAGATCAATAGTGGAATCTGGAGGAAGTGTTCTTACCTCTTTCACCCGGATCACCACTTTTTCTACAACCTTTTCTTTAACTGTCTTTAGCGAATCTATCTCTAAAGACTTCTCCTTGATTATCTGTGTCAAAGAGTCAATTTTTTCATAATTATCTCTAAGTTCTACCTCTACTTTTACTACTTCCTTCGGGTATTTATTCCATATATACCAGAAGATGCCCAAAAGAAGAAGAAACAATAGAACTAGAGATAAATTCTTCCAGTTCTTCATTCTTAGTAGCTTAATTTAATGAAATAAAACCAAAGGACCTTACATCCTCTGGTTTTCATGTTTTCTTTTAGTTCTCTTCCCTTACATAAATTCCAATCCTATATTCGATATTTCCATCCTTCTTATAGTTTACGAATTTATGAAAGATACGATAAAATTCTTCCGGATCTTCCTGAATCATATGACTATCCCAACCCTGACTTTTATTTAGCTTCTGAATAAGAGACGCTAATTTAGAAATCCTAGGGGTTAAGTTTTTAAGATCTTCCAAGTCTTTCTCTACTGATAATTTTGATCTCAATTCCTCCAAAAGTTTCATTGAGGCCTCTTTATCGAGCAGTCCAGAATTTTCAAGATCTGGGACAAGGAATTGTTTTACATTAGTCTTTTCTACCACAGCATTCAGGTATTGATTGACTATTTTCTTAGATGAAATCTTTACAACGGTAGCCTTAAGTTTATTATCCTCAGCGTTTATAACTTCGGTAATATTCTCTAAGACCTTCATGCTAGTAGTTATACCGAGACTTATGAAAACTCCTTCTAGATGATCGAATACTTTACCGTCCAGAGAATTAATATTGAATATCTTAAATTTAGGTCTGTAAAAGATCTCTATAATATTCCGTATTCTTTCTCTAATCGTCGTATCCATAGTCTGAAAAATCTCGTTGTTTAAAGTAAGTCCATTCCCAATCTCCACGCTTATAGGAATATCGATTATTTCCATAATTGAATCCCCATATACTATACTTTCCCATTGTCTTTTCTACTTCATGCCACTGATCCAAAGAGTCGCAGAAGTCAGAAATCAATACTAAGATTGCTTCAGGTCCATAGTGTTCCTTAAAATATTTCATTCCTTTAGCCATCTCTGTACCTCCACCACAAGAAATTTTCGGGCAGGGTTTTCTTGGATCTATATCTTTAATATGTTCTCCAAGATAGTCAGACCAGGTAATGATATCATATCTAAGGTCTCGATTTATCTTTTTTAGAGTTCTCGAGATTGTACACAGGATTCTATCTATCAATCTGGTGTCCATCGATCCAGAAACATCAATCAGGAAGACAAGTTTAGGCTTAGTTGAAATAGTTACCTTTCTAGACAGAGAAGGAGCGATGACTGATTTTACGATTCCTCGATTGTACAGTTTCATCATATCTCTTTGAATATTCGACTTGATGACTCGACTCTTAACATCGTTCAACACTTCTGTTAAAGCCATATCAACATCATCAGCGAACTTATCTACTTCTCTAACACAATCAGGTCCATTTCCACGTCCCATTCCAACGCCTCCACCGGCCTGAATTTGACCTGCTTCACGTTTTTGATCAGCTTCTTTTCTAGAGTCTGAACCATGATCTAAGTCGTTTTCTTTTGATCCCGGTAGGCCTTCGAACGGACTTAATGTATCATCCTGTTCTCTTCCTTCACCCTTTTTCTGTCCTGGATCCTTTTTATCATGAGTATGAGTCCCTTGATTTCCTTCTCCTCCGGCTTGTTGCCCTTGGTTCATTCCACCACCAGACGAGATACCCATGTCCTTAAGAAGATCAGACAAACCTTGGCCTTGATCCTGGTTCTGTGCATTAGCTAAGTCTTGGAGAGCCTGTTGATATCCATTGTTATAATCCTGCATCTCCTGTGACTGACCCGAATCTGTTCCTTGTTGGCCCGATCCTGAACCCTGCCCTTGATTTTGAGCATTGTCTATAGTGTTCTGGGCGGTATTCTTTCCATCTTGATAACCTTTCGAGTAGTCTTCTTGCTGATCTCCATTTTGTGAATCTCTTTGTCCAGCTTGAAAACCATCCTGATAATCTTGAGACTGTGATTGACCCTGACTTTGTTGTCCTTGACCCTGTTGATTCTGCCCTGACTGTTGACCATCCTGATAACCTTGCTTAAAGTCGGAGGAGCCAAAATTCTTATTGACCGTATCCTCAACTCCTTGCTTAAATCCATCTTTATACTCTTGTGATTTTCCATCGAGTTGTTGAGAGGGATCTTGTTTCATTTGTGATGGATCAATTTTCCCCTGACGAGCATCCCTTAGAGCTTGTTTATAACCCTCCCGGAAAGCGTCACTCTGTTGATTCCCAGACATTCTTTGCCTCATCTTCTGGAACATTCCGTTTAAGGCATTCTGAATATCCTCTTTTGTTACATCTTTAGTATCACCATTTCCGCCCATCTGTATAGACACCATCATTTTTATGAATTGGTCGATGTGCATGATGATCATAATGATGTAATCAACATAGGAAAGGTCGTTTGGGAATGGAATTGGCTCCCCTTGATCATTCTTTCCAGTATAATATCTTTCCGGAATAACCAACTTAATTTTAGCCTCGGATTCCATTTGATTCAGTCTATCTCTCAGGGCATCTTTATAATCTTCCGATTTAGCCTGATTGATAGCTTTTTTCAACAGTTCCTCTTCATACTTTGGGAGAACACTAGAGATATCCAACTCCATCTCTTCCACATCTTCTTTACTAAGGATACTAGAATTGCATTCCATATCCATCGCAATGTTGTGGATTTTGTGATTAAGTTGTGGATCATCTATTATTCGCTCTATCAATCTATTCGCCGTAGTTTCATCGATTCCGCAGTTCTTTACTATAGTTTCGATGATTTCAGGACGATGATCTCTGAATGCATTACAAATCTGAACATCTATTTCTTCATGTATGTTATCCAGATGACCAAGATAGATGTGAGCGTATTCATGCATCATTATTCTAAAATCGGTTCTTTCGATACCAATCCTAGAACAATCAATTTTATAGACTACGCCTCCTGTTACAGGGTCTACATGCTTAAAGCAAAATCCTAACTTAGTATGTTCAGGATCATAGACCTTGTTTGTGTCCACTATCAGTTTGTTTCCGAAGTGGGTATAAGTCGAGTCTACAAAATTCTTAACAATTTCTAACTCGCTTCTCGTTCTCATATTACTCAGTCCCTATTGATTTTAATGTAGGAATCAAACTATCAGCACCTTTAAGCTCTCCAGATATGAGACGGCGCAGAGAACGGAGTTTCCAACCAATTCCTCTTAGAGCCTTAGTAGTCATTCCATATTCTGAAATGATCGAATCATCATATCCAAATCTTGAGTCCTTAAGGATAGAGTCAATATTTACAATCAGATCCACAATAGAATTCCACTGCATCACATAAGTAGCCAATTTTTCAGGGGGAATCGTTGCAGAAATATTACCTTCACTACTGCCTGAAATCTTCTCTGGGAATACGCCGTGACCTGTATTCTTAAGAATCTCAAACATCGTAGATAAAACGCTAGTATCGATAGGACGCTCAATATTCTTAAGCTCTTTGTCGTTCTTCAGTTCCGTCAGCTTATTGTTTATAGCAATAATTTCTTCCTTCGTAAAAACAGACTTATCAGTTTTCTTTTTCCCGCTGGTTTCTGTCTTAATGATATTGTTAAAGAATTTTTCGTACTTTGGCAGAGAATCATTCTTCATTTTCTCAATCTCATTAATGGCGAGTTGCATGTTCGTAAAATACTCGGGGCCAACATAATTCATCTTAACCTCTTTCTGTTTTCCTTCACGAGTAGTTCCGTAACCAACAAGACCATCAATAGCTTTCTTATAATTATCGGACATTATACCATCCTTACCAAAACATACATAATATGCTATAGTAACATCTCTCAGGTAACATAAGCTTCTCATCGTTATAAAATTGCGAAGTGGCTTATCTTCCTCAGCGGTGTCTTGGTAAATATTCATAAGCTCCTGAACATTTGGATCATGCTTCTTCTCTGAAGTCATAATCATTCTGGTAGTCTCAAGAATATTCCTCTCGATATAAGCTCCGATCTTATTGTACCTCTCCTTAGAAATTCCGACCTGCTCTTGCTTGTCCAACTCCATCATGGTCTTATACATCTCCTCCATATAGTCGTTCGCTTCAGCATTGTCGTTTAAAAGGCATCCGTCGTATTTATTTAAGAACGAATCCAGATCAGAAGCCTCCGGTACAATATTAATAATACACCATCTATTCAAAGTTGGGCCCATCATACTCATAGTGGAAGAAACATTTCCGCTATAATTACCTGCAGATACGATCAATGTGTCCTCTGGTAAATCTTCATTTCCGACTTTTCTCTCAAATACCAAGTGAAGTAAAGCAGCCTGAACAAATTCATTAGCCGTATTCATCTCATCAAGCAATAACAAGGTCTTCTTTCCTGCCTTATGATTGTCTAAGATAGTCTCAAACCAATCCGGGCGAAGATGAACCGCTGCCATAGGATGATCTTTACTCACTTCTTTCGGGGCAACAGAATAACCGATAATAGTTTCGTTGGTTTCACTGTTACCTCTCAACAAAACAACTTCATAGCCTCTAACCTTCGCAAACATGTACACCGATGTAGTTTTTCCGGCTCCTACAGCTCCTATGAAAAACACGGGCACTTTTGATTTCTCGGCTACCTTCAGCTGCGTAAACATCTGAACATTAATGTTGTTTGAATTTTTCTTTGCCATTTTTAATCCTTTTGTTTTTTATTTGTTCTATAACATATTTAAGGATTTAAGGGGATTCTAAAAGAGTTTCCTTTATGTAATCTGTGAAAGGCTAAAATCCTTATATAGTGTTATATCTATAAATCTTTGGATAACGTCTTGAATGAAAGAACCGTCTGTGAAGATAGTTCTTTCTCTTTTTTGCTCCCCTGATTTCCTTAATTATGTGAGAGGAGAAATAAAAACTCCCTCACCTAAAACAATATGGAAAAGAAATATTACTTTTTTAAAACAATTTCAGAGAAAGGTAAGATTAGAGTTGTAGCATTAGAGAATCAGAAAGAAGAGGACGGGAAAAAGGATGTTAAGACAACCCTTAAAGTGAGTTGTCCTAAGTCTACTCGAGAGATGTATGATATAGGAACTGTCTTTGTTGGTGATTCTCTTAAGTTATGTAAGAAAGGATGCTACACGACAACGAAATTTAGAAGGCTTACAGGATCAATGTCTAAGGAGTGTTCTTATTATAAGACCATTTATAAGGTAGAATTTGAGGGAAAGGATAAGAAAGAAACATTCCTTGAAAAATTGACAAAAGATCCTAGTTTGAAGTGCCCTAATCCTAAGACTGATGGATTCTATATGAATAGCGGAGATTGGAAGTTATTGATTAGAAATATAAAGAAACACGTCAATACTCTTATACTTGGACCTACCGGATGTGGAAAAACCAGTTCAGTGCAATTGATATGTGAACGAATTGGCGTACCCTTGGAGATTTTTGATATGTCGACCATAATAGATCCAATATCATCTCTTTTAGGTGTACATAGAATCTCAGATGGAAAATCTATATTTGACTTTGCTAAGTTTACTCAAGCAATTCAGAAACCAGGAGTAATTCTTTTTGATGAGCTTAATCGTTCATCGTTAGCATCAGGAAATGTAATTCTTAGTTGTTTGGATCAAAGAAGAACTCTGTATGTTGAGATTGCAGGTTCAAAGGATGTTCGAGAAATTAAAGTTCATCCGGAAGTAACTTTTATAGCTACGGCAAATGTGGGATCAGAGTATACGGGAGCTAATTCTGCAATGGATAGAGCACTCCTAAATAGATTCTTTCCATTAGAACTTGGAAATATACCATCAACGGAGGAATCAGAAGTACTTATCTCTAGAACTAAAATTGACAAAAAAGATTCAGACCTCATAGTAAAGGTGGCAAATAATATTAGAAGCCTTTATAACAAACAGGAAATTTCTCTTTCCCTGTCTGTCCGAGAAACCTTAATGGTAGCTGACTTAGTTTCCGATGGCTGGTCCTTAGGAAATGCTATGGAAATGATATATCTCCCTCTCTATGAAGGAACAAAAACTGATGGAGAGAGAAGTACAATTTATAAAACAATCTCAAGTTATTAATTATGTCAGGATATTCTGGTGGCTATTGGAATTGGAATTGGGACTGGGGATATTCAGGAGTAGATAGAGGTAAAAAGGAAGAGGAAAAATATGATTGGAGAACCGCTTATAAATCTAGATATCGATCCTCCTTAGGCTACTCTTCTTCCAAGCTCTCTGAATCTATTGGATATTCATATTCTTCCTATTATAAAGATAAGAAATCTAGTACAGAAGTAGCTAGAATCTTAATAGAAAAAACTTATAAAGCAGCTAGAGACCTCGTTATAATTCTAGATCTTCCATTCAAGATATCAATTCAGATGACGTCGGATGGAGGAGATCTAGAATTTGGAAAATATAGAAGAATATTTTTACCAACTAAAGTCTTAGATGATACCTCTTATTCAGAAGATGAAAGGATAAGTATATGTTCCGGCCAAGCAATTCATGAGGCTGCACACCTTAAGTATACAGAATATAATGTAATTAAGAGCTTCATGGAGAAAGTGTCGGGAGAAATACCTGTTGAAGGATTAAAGACAATGACAGCAATTACAAAATCCTTCATAGTATCTTTGATGAATATTATTGAAGATGAAAGGGTTGAGTCCTTACTTCTACAAGAAAGGCCTGGTTATATAGAGTTTATTGATAAAGCAAAAACGTTCCAATACAAAGACTTTATCGAAAAGAGGGTGTCGAAATCAGGAAAAATTACGGCATTTCTGAATAATCTCTATAGGTTAATAAGATATCCAGAGGGGTTAGAGGATAAAATCTTAAAAGAATATTCGAAATATTATAAAGAGATAAAAGAAATTCTTACCCCTCTTCCGGAAACTACTAAAGACTCTTGTTTCTCAGCTTATAAAATCTATAAAGTTTTGTTAAAGATTTTTTCTGATCTTAAGTTAACAGGGGAAGAGCCAAATCAAGAGTTAGGGAAGGTTATTAACTCGTTCGAAAGTGGATATTCAGAGCTTTTATATGGAGTAGACTCGGATAGCTGTAATTCTCCTAGTTTAGGACACATATATAGTGAGCTGAAAACCGCTGGTGGTAAACTTTTAGCAGAACTTGCAAAGGGTATCGCGGTAAAGACAGAAAATGAAACCTATTTTAAAACAGCCAAGGGAAATGAAGAGATATATAAGAAAATAGTAAGACATATTTCCCCTTATATTCAGTCCATCAAGAAAGTATTAAAGACAAGTAATCGTAACTATGAATTTAATATTCATGGTTGTAGGTCTGGTCTTCTTGATGAATCGAAACTGGCGGAAGCATATCAGGGAGTTCCACAAGTTTATATCCGAAAAGGAAAAGTAGAAACTTCGAGCTCTTCAGTAGTAGTCTTGATTGACGAGTCTGGATCTATGTCTGGAGGTATATGTCCTGGAGGGAAGATCAAGAGAGCACAAGAAGCTGCTGTCTTAATAAAAGAGGCACTTAAGGGAACTGGGACTGAACTCTATATTTATGGACATACTGCAGATCAAATATATTCTGGAGCAACTGAAATAACCGTTTATCAAGAAGGGGATAGTAAATCAATATCACCGTATGCACTATCTCAGGTTGAAGCTAAATACGAAAATCGGGATGGAACAGCAATCTTGGAAACAGCAAAAAGAGTGAGGAAAAAGACAGAAAATCCAGTCTTAATGTTCGTTCTCTCAGATGGATGTCCTTGTGCTCATGGTTATTGGGGAATTGACTCCGAAGATGATGTAAGAAAAAAGGTCAAGGATGTAGAGAAGATGGGATTTACTGTAGTTCAAGTTACTATAGATATCTTGAATGAAGCTTCTTGTAGGAGGATGTTCACTAATATTGTACACCTGGAAAACGATCTTGGAGAATTGCCTAATAAACTGGGTAAGATAATTAAGAAAGCAATTTTGAAAGATAGGAAAACTACGATAAGCCTATAAAATTCGGGGAGAGGAAAGCGCGTAATAGTTTTCCCCTCTTTTTTTACGCCCCTTTCCTTCCACACACCCTAAAAGAAATCCGCCTTGTAAAAGGAGGAGGATAGGCGGGATTATATTCAGGGTGTAATTTTAATTGGGCGTAGAAGATAAGAGGGGAATATCCAAATCGATGAAACGCGCTCCTAAGACCCCGAAGACCTTATTATTGTATTGATCTTAAACTAAATCTAAACTCAAAAAAAATGGATGACGAATATTTAATCGATGACAATGAGGAATTAAATGAAGATGGGTATTTTCAGAATAATTCCCCGGATGACGTAGATGAAGATGTTGAGTCAGAGGAGGAAGACCAGGACATAGAAGAAGATGGGTATGCGGGAAAACTGGGGGAACAAGAGCTTAGATTCTTACTGGGCTATGATGATATAGTTTCTATTGGTAAGAGACAGGATGATAACACTATGATGGACCTTTTAACCGTCGTAGTGTCAGCCAATCCTCAACACTCTAGCCAAAAAACTGTTAATGACTTGGTGAGATCTATCCTTGGCAAAACCGGAAAAAATCGTGTTACTAATTCTATCTATACTCCTGATGAACCTCTAAGTGGTCAAGATGTAGATGAGGATTTTTTGGGGGATGATACGAGTAAGTTTAATAAAGAATTTGTGGAGGAAGCTAGAAACTTAATCGCTGAATTCGTTTACTATCTTGCTAATCGTGACCTCTCTAAAGATTCCATATTCTCACGCAGACGAAAACTTAGACAAATTCCTGCGCTGATTATATTTTTATTCTCGTCTGGACTTTATGATCTTATCTTGAACTGCCCTACCATGCCTAAAGAGTATGACGATCAAATCAACAATGCCTTTCAGATCATAATGAAGACAAAGTATGATATCGTTGAAAGCTTAGCCAGAAAGTATGAGGAGGTAGGAAGACAGAAAGTAGCCGATCGAGTCAGGAAAGTAGGTTTGGCATGGTTTGAAAGAGAGCCAGCCGAAATCAGAATCGTTACAGACTATGCAGACCTTGAACTAACCTATGAGGATGTACAAATCTATAGAGAGTTCAGGGCCAAATTTACAAACACCAGCAAAACGATTACTCAAGACACTATTTCAGACCTTATCGAAGTTTATCAAGATCCGGAAGCAGGTATCTATGAAAAATTAAAAGATAAGACAAGAAGTGAGGCTATCGCAGATGTTAAGCAGGTATGGAAGAAATGGATAACAGAAAATGCACAAGATTCTGACCTAGCTAAGAAAATTATTTGGAAATCAATTTAAACTATGGCAATTTCATTAGAGCTTCTGACCGATGATGATATTCTAGATTATTCTCGGTCTGATGGAAAAGATCATGTACTCTATTCACATGGAGACCTAAATTTGAAGTTCGATAGACTCCAACCAATAACAGGAGGAGTTTATGATACTGAGATCTTTGGTTCCCCGATGGTTGATAGATGTGTGTGTGGAAAAATTCGTCAAGCGTCCCCAGATCCCCAACCGTGTCCTTTCTGTGGTACTAAGGTTTATACTAAGGATGCAGCACTAAGACGATTTGCAAGAATTGAACTTCCCTTCTATTATCTGAATGCCCTCCGTTTTGAAATCTTTAAACAAAAATTCGACGAGATTTTTAAAGACACCAAGATTACTATGAACTTTGGTGATAAGAATCTAAGTAGAATGGGATACGCAAATGGAAGAGGGTCGAAGAGAATAGGTATTAAGGTTTTCGATACTTGCCAATTCGATTATAGTCCTGCTAAAAAAGAACTTATTATCTCAGAAATTATTACTGATGAGGAAAAGTGCTCGTATGAAGGACTCCTAAAGATTATTGGGGAGCATTTTCCGGAACACTTGACAGAATTTAGAAAACTTATTAATCATTATTACCTTGTTCTACCCGCTGCAATGAGACCTTTCACACTTGCCTATAAAGATGGTAAGAAAATGATGGGCACTCATAAACTTTCTCTCTTGTATAGCGCAATTATCTGGCTATGTTGCGTTGAAGATAAGAAAACAAAAGACGGAATAAATTATGAGGTTGTAATGAGTAAACTGACAACTCCTGGAGAAAGAGTTAGATATACTGCACTACTCCGGGCGTTTTTAAATGCGGTTATTAAACAAGCAACAGACCTTCTCAACACAAGTAAAGAGAATCTGGCACGAGAGCTTTATGGGGTTCGTACAAAGAATTCCGCTAGATGCCCAATTGTACCCGCCATGGATCTTAGAATTGATGAACTAAAAATCCCAACATCAATTGCTTATGAAATGCTTAGGGAAGATTTCATCAAGTATCTCATGGAAAAACTTAATTTTACAGAGAAGGAAGCAAGAAAAGCAACAAAAGAAGAGGCACTGAACGAAGAAACACAAAGACTCTTCAAAGAATATGCAGAAGGACGAATGGTTTTGGTAAATAGACAACCAACCTTACATGAATATAGTCTGTTCTGTGTAAAAATAAAATTGTGGGATGAATATGCAATTGGTTTTCCACCTAGCATTTGTACCCCGCTTAACGCAGACTTTGATGGTGATACCGTAGCTATTCAGCTTGTTCCAGAGTCAGTTCAAGAGGATACTTTTAGAAAAATGAGCCCAAGATATGTAGCGTATTATAAGAAAAATCGTGAACCTATTGCCACCATAAATCATGAAACTCTTAATGGATTAGCAGTAGCAACCGAATGGACTCCAGAAGATCCGGAAGAATTGAAGGAACCTAGATACTTTTACGATGACTATAAAGAGTTAGTCCTTGATGTAGAAGTAAAGAAGGAAATAAAAATCGGAACGCCTATCGTATTTACTTATGATTTTGGCAATGGATTAAAGTATCAATCAGAGGTAACGACTTATGGTAAAATTCGAATCTCAAAAATCCTAGGAAAGAATATGGATGATTTTAATTTTACTAAAGATAAGTATACTAGATTCGATGCTAAATCCGCAATGAAACTTAGTGCTTTCTTATATGATTATCCTGATGACGGCGTAGAGAAGAGACTAGAACTACAAAAATTCTGTCTCCGTGTAGTATCTCTCGCTGGTGTGGTAACTTTCGATTTCCCCACGCTCTTTACAGAAACTAATACAAAGACTTATCAGGAAATTCGGAAGATTGCCGACTCTCCAGACCTTACGGATCAGCAAAAGTTGGTACTCCTAACTGAGAAGTATGAACAATATGAAAAGGAAATTGAGTCATCATTCTCTGAAGATCTAAAGAATGAACTTAATCGTGCGGGTCGAGTAAAGATTTCAAGTATTTCTGCTCTCAACATGCCCCAGTTGATTGTAAGTGGCGTATCAGAGATTCCTATTATTACAAAAGGATCCCTGCTTACGGGTCTTTCAGAAAAAGATATGATCTACCATTCTATTGAAAATAGATCATTACAATCAATCAAAGTTTCAGGTGTGCCAAATTCAGGATCATTGACACGACAAATCTCATTCCTCTTAAATAATTATGTTTATCAGGATGGAGAAGATGCTGAAAATGAAGGTATCCTAATTCCACGTTATAAAGCTTCTGGTAGAACCGCTCCTTCTGGAAAAGTTTACCCAGATTTTAAAGGACGGCCGGATGAGGATGACCTAGTTTTGGTGAGATCTATTGTGTCAAAGAGGGAAGGAGATCTTAATGTAATCACTCCAGACCTCATAAATAAATTTTTCAAAGACTTCACTCCCGGGGCTGCAATTGGTCTATCCTTCGCTCGTTCACTGACAGAAGGAACAACCCAAAGTGCACTCGGTCTGAAACACGGTGGTCATGAACGCGTATTATCTAAGGACGGATATCTATATGCTCCTAAATCATGCACGTTTAGAGAAGAAGGAAAGTTTATTTATCTTAAGGTTAGAGGAGGAGAACTTAAGTATCCTAGACCTGATAACTTAGTAACATTATCGAAAGACAAATTTGAAAAGGGTGAAATCGTATGTTGCGCTTATAATACCTCAAGTCCTATCAGTAAGCTTAATTCTATGATTGATCTTATTCGAGCAAGAAAATCACCAGGACTTAGATATTATGAAAAGGATAACATTTTGATTTCAGACTGTTATGCATATGATGATGGGATTATCAGATATGTAGAGGACAAAGATGGGAATATAGATGTAAAAATTGGGGATGTTTCTTATCAATACAACCCAGAATGTATGTACTATTTCCCAGATGGTGCTCAGGTTAGGAAGTTTGATAGAATCTGTTCAGGAGTTGTAAATATGAACAACGTGATTTCTGAGCTAGGTCCTAAACGACTGAACGATATATATCTTATCTTCCGAAAGCAGTTTTATACTCTTACCGACAAAGATTTCCTTAAGAGCGGAACAACTACTTT
>AUXO010633305.1_pt1 | contig 16687 bp, 15 predicted proteins | sample 768731 | NCBI WGS metagenome assembly AUXO01 (sample SAMN02715735, study PRJNA202380) | gut metagenome | biome: sheep rumen | host: Ovis aries | place: New Zealand: Palmerston North
TTACTATTTGTATGCTGCCCTTGATTTTGTTCGTCTTGCTGCATTCTTATAATGATCACAAACTGTTGCAATATAAACAGTTTTTTCTGAAGAATCTTTTTTATAAACTACCCTATCCTTATGGCTAACTCGTTGTGAAAACCAACCTTTAATATCAGCATCTAAAGGATCATTTTTTGGTGGTATATTATTCGGAAATCTAGGAGTGTTTGCTATTATTTCATTTGCTTTTTCAATATATTTTTGTATATGAGCCCAATCCTTTTCAACATCTCTATGCATTAAAATTTTATAATCTCCAACAATTGAAAAATTAATTTCTTCTTTATTTTTTATTTTTTCATTAAAGTCAATACAATAATATTTTTTTCTATCATCAGTGAAATCTTTTATTCTTTTATCACGAATATAACTCGTATATACTGAATTATTAATACAATCAATAATGTCATTAATAAAATCGTCTTTAGAGTTATTCATTTCTAATCCTATCTTACGATCTAACAATTCTTGCAAAACTTCTGCAAAATCATATTTAATTGAATCATCTTTAGAAGTTTTCTTGGTGTAGATAAATCTCATATACTTTAAAATAAAAGGCAATCCTCCATAAAATTTATCTTTCTTTTTGTCATCTCTCCTAACAACTGCATTTCTTAAACCATATATTCTTTTAGCTTGTATTGAATTTCTTAAATAGTATAAAATTAGTTTTTTAACAGCATAATAAGATGGAATAAATATATAGGTATATTCAGCATCTTTTTTTCTAATCGATTTTCCATGTTCTATACATGTAGCTATAAGTTCCTCTCCTATTTCTTCTGTATCAAATGATTTAATATCTTCATCATTATCTAAAATACTCCAGTTAGCTTCTGCAATAAATTCTTTCTTAAAATAACGAGATTTAACATCTAATTGACCTTTTTGCTTTGAGATTATTTGTCGAATATAATTATCTTCTATTTTTCCATGTTTAAAAAAGTCAATTTCTTTTTTCAATTCTGTTTCTTTATGTTCTTCATCATATATTTTAATAAATGGCATAATTACATCTCCTTTTATATTATTCGATTGAATCTAATTCTCCACCAATACTATTATAATCATTTACATCTTTTTGATAATTAGATATAAATTCCGTAACATTATCAATAATTTCCTTTTTATATCTTATATCATCTTTATTTTTTCCAGTAAATGCTTTATTTTCTTTAATCATTAATTCATATAATATTTCTACACCACCAAGTATATAGGAATTGTATCTTTTTATATTATTCTTAAATCTTTCTTCATCTCCACTAATTTCAGTATAATATCTAAAAGCATTATCAATTTTGGTTTGATTATTTGCGTTTTCATCAAGCAACATACACAATCTGTAATTAAATAATATTTTCTCATTTTCTTTAACCATTTGTTCTGCAAATATCTTTGTATTAAAGTCAGAAGATAAATCTTCTGCTGAAGTTCTATTATAAATAAGTCCAAGCACTGGAGCTAAGATTAATACATCAACATTTCTCCTAAATATTGCAGTAACTAATTCTGTAACATATTGAGCGTGTTTACCTTTAAAAGCATATTCTTTATCAAAAAACATAATTAATCTTCCTCCTTCTCTGATCTGATTTCAGAATGTTTTTCAGATACTTTTTTAATATAATAAGTTTTTCCAATTTTATTTTTTGTTTCAGATGTAATTGCATCTAAATCTTTTTCTTCCCTTATAAAGAAAATTACTTGACTGGCTGTTTCAGGTAAACACTCCATAACATTTTTTATGTGAGTGCTGTCTATTTTTGATAATGGTGCATCGAAGACCAAAGGATATTCTGTTTCCTCTGTGACATCTTCAAGAAATCTTGATTTTGCAACATCCAGCAAACCACACATGAATGATATGGCTTTTACTGTTCCAAGTCCTTCTGAAGCAGGAGCATCATATTCTGATTCTTTATCGTCAGTATAAACTAATCTAAATTTATAATCATCAGTTATTTTTAAATATCTTTCGCCTGTATATATCTTTGCTAAATATTTATTGATTTCTTCCTCAAGTTTAATTTTTAATTCAATTTCTTTTTTCTCATAAACTGATTGAAGTATTTTAGTTATTTTTTCTGCATAACGAATTTGTTTATTTATTTCAATATTTCTATCATCATATTGAGATAATCGTGCAATTTCTTTATCTATAAATTCTTTTCTTTGTTCTTTATCACTAATTTGTTTTCTTGCAACTGCAATATCACCAGTAAAATCTCTTATTTTAATTTCTATTTCTTTAACATCTCTTTCTAAATCTCCAACATTTACATCACTTGCAATATTATCAGAAATATTATCTATTTTATCTTGTAAATTATTCTTTTCATCAATGATCTGAATTATATTATCAAATTTTGTTATAATTTCGTTTTTAAAATTAATTGATTTTTCTTCAGATATTTTTTGCCTTAATTCTTTGTTAAAGTTCGAAATAGAAGTTCCTATGCTTTGAGGTGGAAGTTTTTTCATTTCTTCTAATAATGCTTTATAATGTGCATCATCTTTTTCAAAGCGTTCCCCACATATACAATATCCTCTGTTTAAAATATACTCTATTGAATGAGCATGCATATTTGGAATTCCTTCTTCTTTTGTATCTAAAACTTCAGATAATTCTTTCATTTTATCATTTAATCCATAGTAAAAGAAATCTAAATAATAGTTATTGAAAAATGATTTGAAATTTTCAATAGAATTATTTTCTTTTAGTGTTATATTATCTAACTTATTTTTTAGATTTTGCTTTTCTTGTTGTTTCTCATATGTAGCTTTATTATCAAGAATAAGCTGTTCTTTTGCCTTTTTATCTCTATCAAGAGAATCAATTTCATTTTCGTATCTCTTAATCTTCTCATTATTATCTTCGATATATAGGTCAATATTATTATACTCTCTTTTTAAATCATCAAGTTCGCTATTTGCAGTTGTATTAATTCTGCTTCTTAAATCTGCCAAAACACTATTACGACCAGTACTTAAATGTTTTATTGCTGTACTATAGTGTTCTAAACCTAATATCTCCTTAACAGAATTTTCAACTTCTTTTGAACCTTTCCTTTGCTGTTCACTAATATTATCTATACGCTCTCCATCAAAAAAGAAATATGTAGAAAGATTAGAAGGCATAATTTTATTTATGATTTCGTCATAGCTTCCAGCTGGTATCCATGTATCATTTTGTTCTTTTTCAGCAATTGCAGTAGCCATACCAGAAGAAATTTTTCCGTACATTTCATTTGGATAAATCGTATATCCTTGTTTTCTTCTTAGTCTATAATTCTCTCCATCAAATTCTAGATGGATTTCAACTTCTACATCAGCTGATTCTCCTCGTCCAAGATTATCAGCAATTTCCTTGTTAAGTAAATCACTAGAATTTTCTAATTTTACAGTATTATAAAAAACCCAGTTAAAAGCCTGTAACAAAGTTGTTTTGCCGAATGTTATACCACCATAAACTATAGTGATATTTTTATCATCATCTGTTGAAAAATTTAATTCATTTCTACCTTTAAATTGTCTAAAATTAGTCAATATGATTTTCTTGAACTTCATCTTCTACTCCCTCCTTTATGTAACCAATTAATCTTTTAGTTATGTCTTCTTGTTTTGAGAATATTTTTTGTCTATTATTAGTTTTTTCTAATGATAAAATCTTTTTTATAACCTCTTTATCTTTTTCAGTAATTTCCATTACTCAAACTCCTCCTCTTTATATTTATTTAATAAATCACCATAAACATTTTTTATCTTATCTCTAATTTCTACAAATGAAGAAAAATTAATTGCATCAGAAGCAAAGTCTTCCATTCTGATTAATTCTTTTCTAATTAATCCTAAATCTCCTCTTAAATCGTCTTCAGGTAATCTTAATGCTGTATCTAAATCTCTTGGTAATGTTATAAAGTCATAAATTATAGAATATTGTTTTCCTGAAAATTTTCTTAATACTCTTCCTCTTCTTTGTACATACTCTCGTGGATTAGTGCTACTTGCTAATAAATAGGCTGTTTCAATTGATGGAATATTTACTCCTTCATCTAAACACTTTATTGCTATAATTGCATTTATAGTTTTTTCAATAAATTGTTCTTTAATATATTTTCTTTCTTCGGTTGTTTCTGTAGAGGTGAATTTGGCTATTCTTAATTCTATGTTGTCCTTAATCATTTTTCTTAAATAGTCAATTTGCTTTACATCATCTTCATCATTTATATCCTCATTAAAGGATGGATCATTGATTGTTGTAGCTCCACAATAAATTAATGTATTATATATTCCCTTTTCTTTATTTTGCTCTTTTAATAATGATACTACTTTAGTCATTTTTGAATATGCACCAGCCACAATTTTTGCTCTTTTTAAAAGTAACATTTTTCCAGTATCGTTTAACTTACTTTTTCCATTCTTGTCAAAAGAAATACATTTTCTAATTTTGTTTGTAAGAAAAGAATATTCATCAAGTTCTTCTTCATCAAGATATGTTATTATTGGATAATAATAGTATTCTGTCAGCATTCCGTTTTTTATAGCTTCTTTTAAAGTGTAATGAATACAATAATTGTTTCCAAAGTATTTTAACAATTCACTTGTTCCTTCTTCATCATTATATCTCTCAAATGTAGCAGATAATGCTAATCTGTATTTAAAATTTCGATTAAGTTTTTCAAGTAAATTTGTAGCACCTAAGTTATGAGCTTCATCTGCTATAAACAAAACATTTTCGTTCTCGATTTTTTTTAATTCTTCTTGTACAAAATCAGATTTAAATGTTGCATTAGTTGTAATAAAGCACATATACTTTAAAACACCTAAATTAAATCTCATTATACTATTTTTCAACTTTTCTTTCCATTTTTTATTTTTCATAGATCCAAATCCAACAATTGGATTAAAGTCATAGTTTTCAAGGTCTTCTACCCATTGCTCTACTAAATGTGTATATGGACATATAATAATAATTGCTAAACTATCTTTTTTATTAAAGAGCCTAATACTTGCACCTAAAGCAGTTAAAGTTTTTCCTGTTCCTGTAGCCATGTCAAATATACCAATGTAGTTAGATTTTTCCCATTCATCTATTGCATCATTCTGATATTTTCTTAAAAAGTTTGTAGGCATATTAGGTGTTATTACATGATGACTTTTTTCTTCAATGATAATTTGTTCTTCAGTTTTTAATTTTTCTTTATTATAATACTTATTAAATAGTTTCTCCTTTACAGCTATTGGAAATTCTACAACCTTAAGTTTATCTGTTGCATTATTCCATAGCTTATCAAAATCTTTTTCTTTCTGATATACTCTATTATAATCTTGACTATAATTAGTATATACATCAAGAGATTCAAAATTGTTTACATAGGAATTAAGAGATTCATTATATGAACCTGTAAATGCAATTTTATTTCCCTCAATATCTTCCATTATTCCTATTTTTTCGTGATACATCCCTATATCTGATCCATAATTTAAAACTGCAATCTTTATATCTAGAATTCCTCTTTCAATTAAATTTATCATTAAATTCAATCTGTCTTTTTGTGTATTAGACAATTCTTCATCTAACGATTCCATTAGCCTTTTTGTAATAATATCTTCCTTTTTCTCATATCCTTTTTTTATCGCTTCTATATCTTCATTACTTAAATCAGGAGAAACTACAAGTTGCATTTTTCCATTATTATTAACTAGTCCAGATATTCCTTGAGAAAGTTTTACTAATGCGCTAGAAGAGAAAAAACCTGCTGCTCTTTTATATATTACACATTGAGTTAAACAAGGAACTAAAAAGTCATTTATAACATCATCATCACTAGTTCTATATGTATACTTCAAAGGTAAATCTTTAAAACTCATTTATAACACTCCTATTCTTACAAAGTTTTTAATGCTTCTATTAATCTATCAATATCTTCTTTTTCGTTAAAATAATTCATACTTACTCTAACAGTTCCATTAAATTTTTTGCTGTCTATAAAATCATGTATATATGGACAACAATGATATCCTGTTCTTACACATATATCAAACTCTTGATCCAAAATATCTCCAACTTCCTCTGCTAAATAATCTTTTACATTGAATGATAGAATTCCACAACAATTATCTAGATTGGTTGGTAGATACATTATTATTTTATCTAATTTTTTCAGTGAATTATATAAGTACATAAATAATTTCTTCTCTTTACCTTCGATATCATGTTGTTTAACCCATTTTATACTTTCGTGTAATCCGTATATAGCTATTGCATTTTTACTTCCAGCTTCTAAATGGCTAGTCCCAGATGATGGCATGTTTAAATTCAAACTATCTGAACCTGTTCCACCATATAGATATGGTTTTAAATATGCGTTATTTATGTTTATAAAACCTGCTATTCCAAAACTTGCATATAAAGACTTATGACCTGCAAATACAATAAAATCTGTTTTCTCATTAGAAATTGTTTTATCTACACCAAATGATTGGGATGCATCTAGTATTGTAATTGCATTATACTTTTTTCCATATTTAAATATTTCTTTTGTTGGTAGATTATATCCTGTCATATTGCTTTTTGATGAACATATAATGCACTTAGGATTATTTAGTATTAACAAATCTTCAAAACTACTATCAAGTTGCCAGGTATCTTTTTCAAATGGAATCTGAATTATATTAATATCATATCTATTTTTTATTTCATTTAATGGTCGCATAACAGAATTGTGTTCAAAAGGAGAAACATATACATTATCTCCTTTATTCCACTCAAGACCAAAAATAATTATATTTAAAGCTTCTGTAGAAGAAGTTGTAAATATTGTTCTATCTCCTGGACAATTTACGAATGAACCAATTTCTGCTCTTGTTTCATCTATTATTTTAGAAACATATTTTGAATTCTTATATCCACCTCTTCCAGCATTAAAACTATATTCTCTATTTGCTTTATCTAGGGCTGCATAAACTTCTTCAGGTTTTGGATAAGTTGTTGCAGCATTATCTAAATATATCATTATAAATCTCCTTACATATACTTATTTAAAATTGTCATTAAAATTTTAATTTTTTCATTTTCATCTATAGAATCAGCATATTCATCTATTGTATCTTCAATATTGCTCATCAATGTATTTCCAATGGAACTAATATCTTTATCTTCTATATATTTAACAATGCTATTTCCATTCTCAGTTTTTAAACTTATTTCTAATTTATTTTTATTACTAATCTTTGCATTTTTTAATTCATCTATAATATATTCGAAGCCATTAAAGAATAAGCTATAGCTATTGTCTTGCCAATCTTCGATATAGTATCCTAACATTATATAGGAAATATTTTCTATGATTTCATTATCATTGAATGTATCAATCTCGTCTACATAATCAAGAAGTTGTTTTGTTTCTGTTTTAAGAATAATATGTTTAATCTTGTCCTCAACTGATTTGTACCAATTTTTTAAAATTTTATTTAAACTATTTTTTTCATTGTTATCAAAAACTTTTTTTAATTGATTTATTATATATGTTTCATAATTTTCAAAGTAACTATCTAACATTTTTTTAGCATGTTCTATTTTACTATATAATTTTTTATAATCACTTTCATTAAAAATTTCTTTAACAATTTTAAATAAAAACTCATTGTTATTTAGGTCGGTCTTTAATAATTCATTTTTAAAATTAATAATAGCTATTTCACTTATAATGTTATTTTCCAAAGTCAATTCTCTAGTAATTCTAGGTAACGAAAGTGTCCATTTTTTTAAATTATACATTAATAATTTGATATTATTTCTTTGATTATCTGAATTTTCTAAATTATATAATTTCATCATATTATTGATATAATCAATCTTTTCTTGAGTTCCTGCTTCAATTATTATGTAATAATTTGAAGGTTCATCTATTATTTTAGAGATATTTACACTATTTAGCTCAATTTCTTTATTCTTATAATATAATATTAAATTATTTGTATAGTTTTCGAGTGCTAATGCTATAAGAACAGGAATAATTCCATCTCTTATGTTATATGGTTCATGTTTAAGCTTCTTATATAAATTCTCAAAGCTCGTTTTTCCTTTTTTTTCAGTTTGTTTTATGTAGTTTTCTATAATTTTTATAATTTTCTTGATGTCATCATTGTTTTTCTTATCAACTATAGCTTTATATATAGTTGCTTCAGCACTTGTAGAACTTGACAATAATTCTTTGCTTCTATTTATTATGCAATCTATAACTATACCACGAGCCTTTGCTATTGGTGTTGAAATTTTTTCTTTATTAATCATCTCATTATTAATTATTGGTGATTCATTATATATTTTTTCACATATCTGAGATGCAATTGTACTTATATTTAATCCTGGAATTTTTTCAGAATTATAAATTAAATACGAATTATAGTCTTCAAAAACTCGTTCTATTTCATTTTGAATTAGTTCTAAATTCTCTTCTTGTAGTATATTTACTTCTCTTAAAATATCATCATCTAATTTTGTTGAATTTTTATAGTAATTAATTGCTTCTATTTCCTTTATTGTTTCAACAAACTCATCATTAATTATTACATTTGGAACTTTTAATATTGTTTTATTATCGTTTATTCTATTGAAGTTATCTAATGAATTGCTTATATCTTTATTCTCTCTTAATAAATTTAAAACTAATCCATCTGATTGATATTTTTCATGGTATAGTTTAAAAGACTTTAGATTAGATAATTCGTATTCTGTTATAAATACATTTTTGAAAAATCTAGTAATCTTATAATTTTGATTATATCTTCTTGGTAATATATAACCTAAATTATATGTTTTATCTAATAATTGACTAAAATTAATATTGTTGAATTTGTTTTCTTTTATAATATTAATTTCATTTAATGCTTCTTTATTATATATTGTAGTAAATTCAAGCATTTTATTAGTTTTCTTTCTCTTGATTATACCAACATCAATTAAATGATTTATTTTTGCTTCAACTACTTTTTCATCAATATTTAATGATAATTTAATTGTAGAATTTACAGGTGAGTAGTATTCAAAATCATTAATCATATATATTATTGCTAATGTTTTTATGATACTTATTTCAACAATGTCATTTGTTTTAGATATTGCATTTTCTGCTTTTATCCAAATCTCTTTAATATATTCATTATTTTCTTTTTTAAACAAGCTATAGAAATAGTCATATATTTTATCTACATTAAATAATTCTTCAGATTTATTATTATTAATAAAGTATTTTAAACTATAAACATCATCATCTGTAAGAAATGTAAATAATGTTCTTTCATTTTGAGCAATTTTTTCACTTAAATTAATTACAGCGAATACAGTTGCTGGATTTAATGGAAAACAACCTTTAAATAATGTTTCCTCTACTTTATTAATTCTGCAAAAGGCAAATTCATTTTTTAATTCATTATAAAACATTTTATTATTAAAAATATAATTATTTATGTATTTTTCAAAATTCTTATTCTTTTTTATTGTTTGTTCTATAATTTCATAGTTTTGCTCAATACTTCTATTGAAATATATTTCCTTAAATCTTCCTTCCACAGTTTTAAAAGCATTTGCTTTTTCATCTTTAAGATTTTTTAAATAAGAATTTATAGCCTTATGAGTGATACACGAAAATAATATTTGCTCTTTACTACTTGATCTTGAAGATAATTCAGCAAAATCTTGTAATATTTTCAAGTCTCTCATCATACTTTCATTACCAACATATTCTAGAAATTTACTGAATTCATCGAAAATTACTAGCATTCCTGTATAACCTATTTGTGAAAGCTTATAATTAACATCTTTATAATACTTTATAATATCTGTATTAATTAATGGATTAAACTCTATACCATGAAGAACACATGTATATACATCTTTAAATATTTCATAATATTGTTCATTATATATCTTTAATCCATCTTCAAGCTGCTTAAGTGTTGTATTCTTTTTTTCTAGACATTTTTTGAATTTGTTAATAATTTCTTTGTCATCTTCTTTTTTCCATTTGGTTATTATACTTGAAGCAACATCGAAATATGTATTTATAACAATATTGTCAATATTTTCTCTTTCTAAAGCTTCTGTTAAAGCTAATAAGAATGCTTGATTTATATTATTATAATTACTATTAATTATTACAGGCATAAATTTTGCTTTTTTATCACGTACAGTTTTAATTTTGATATATAAATCCGAATTAATATTATTAATCTTATCTAGTAAACATTCAATTACATCAGTATCACTTTCTTTATAGTCGTTTAATAATGTAAGCAATACTAAAAGTAAATGAGATTTTCCCTTACCATAAGGACCAATTAATATAGTTGATTTATTAAAGTTATTAAATATGCTATCATAGTAATGCTCTAATACTTCACAGCTATCTGATGTTGGAATATATTCTTTAATTTTATTTATATTATTTATATCAAATTGTAAATTAATTGAATATTGAAAGGTTTCGTTTATTTTTATATAATCTGAATATTTCAATGTTTTACTCTCCTTTATATTCTAGATTGAAAATATCTTTTAAACTTATTTTTTTATTAAAATAAATCATATTCAATCCTGCTGTTCTATTTATTGTTATATAGTTCTCTTTTTTTAATATATCTAGATACTCGTTTAGCGAGATTTTATCAATATTTAACAAATTACATATAGAGTTATTACCTTTTATTAGGTCATCTATAGAAATATTGTTTTCTGATGTTTGTTGTAATATAGTCCAATATACAATATATTTGCTTAAATTAGATATGCTTGTGTTTTCCCTTTGATAATTATCTTTGCTTACTTTTTTTATTAATTTTAATTCAGTAAGGGGACAAATAAAATTATCTTCTGGTGTTCCTTCATTTTCTTCGATTGTATATGTCTTTAACAATACTGATATTTCATCTAATAAAATCTTTTCATTAAATTCGAAATTTTCAGCTTCTAGTATCTCAGATATTTGTTCTTTTAAATCCTTTTTTGAAAAAGATTTAAAATGACATTTATTAAAAAACAAATTCCAAATGAATGCTTTATCTATATTCATAACAAGATTTAAATGAATTAGATATAAAGTAAACTTATTTTCAATATATTTATCATAGGTAAATATCATTTGACCTAACTCACTTAATACATATTCATTTTTCTTACTTTCTTCTATTAGTTTAGTAGCTTGTAACCAATATTTTAATGATTTAACCATATTTGTTCCAATCCCAAAAATATCAGTAAGTTCTTTTTCTGAAAATACTTTTGGATTATTATATACTTCAATTAATCCCTTTGTAAGCCATCCTTCTCGAATTGAAAAACTCTCATGACCTTTCATTTTAATTTTCTCTGCCATTTTATTATTCATTCCTTTACTCATTATTTAGTTTTGTTCGCAAAACTTTTTTCATAAAACATCCACCAGAAAAGTGCTTTACACATTCTAAACATCCTACGCATTTGTTTTCATCAATTCTATAGCATATATTTTCTGAATCACCTATATTAGTTATTTTTATGCTATTATATTTGCAATTGCTTTCACATGCTAAGCATCCTATACATGTTTGAAATTTGGTTATTTGATTTTTTACAAGTATTTCTGAGATTTTCATATCATTAAATGGAGGAACAAACTTAAGTATTGAAACTTTTAATTTATTCTGACCAACTTTTCCTGTTAATTTTACTAGAGGTTCATTCGTTTTTCTTTGTAAAATATATACTTCATTTAATCTTTTATTTCCTATTGTAAAATTCAAATTTCCAAATGGTTTAAATAGTTCATATAAGTTATTATTAATATTTTTGGTTAGTTCAAAATTAAGCGTGTTTTCTATTAAAACACATGGTTTAAATTCTACTATTGCATTTTTACTATATAATAATCCATTTCCACCTTGTCTAGCTTTCCAGCCACCTGATGATATATAATCTTCAGGATCAGGCTTTCCGACATTTTTTGCAAAATCGATTAGTATTTTGTGAAAATCAATATATTTTTCTGTCATATATATTGATGAAAGATATTCAGACCATATACTATTGTTTGGACAACACCAACAACCTACTCTTGCAAATCCTTGTCTGTAGGCATCATTAAAATCAACTCTATTAGAAATAATATATAACCATATATCAAATTCTTGCCAATCAATTAATGGTGCAACTGTATGTTGTTTTGATATTTTTGAACTATCGCTTTCTCTTTCATATTTGCTTCTTGCAGTGGATTCTGCTCGTCTTATACCCTGAAAAGTTAAAATATTGCGTTTATCTTTAAATGTAGAATCTATTTTTCTAGTAATAGCTCCTGTTTTAAAAATAGTACAACACCATCTCATCAGTCTACTTGGAGGTCCAATAACTTTGCATAATTCATTAAAGTCTTGTTCTTTATTTTTAGCAACCAACATAGGAGTCTTTTTATGTTTATCTTTAAATCTTTTAATATATGTTGCAGTTGTTGGATACTCTAATGTTGTATCTCCATATACATGTATTATATTTTCTTTTCCTAATGCTCTCATAACAATATCACTTGTTACTGTTGAATCTTTCCCCCCACTAAAAGATACAAACATACTATCTTCTTTGAAATCTTTAGCTTGTTCTTTTATGTAATTTATTGCCTCTGTCGTAATATAGTTTAAGCGAATAGTATTTGCATTTATGAATTTTTTTATATACTCTTGCTCAAAAAAGGTATTTTCATATGCAAAATTTTTACTTTTATTGCTCTTAATTCTTTGCTTGATTATTTTATAATCATTCTTTATACTATCTTTTACAGAAAACTTAATTTTCTTTCCATCTACAATATATTTATTACCACTTATATTCCATATAGAATGACCAGCAAATTCGAAAGGTTTTCCTCTTAAACACTCAAGTAATAGTCGTTCTTCAGGAAAAACAGGTCTTATATCAGTTCCAATGTATTCAGCCTTTCCATTACAACAAGAACAAATTTTATTATATAAAGGTATATTACAATTTTTACACCAATATATTTCACTTTTTACTATTTGAGTTCTATTATTACAAACAGGACAAATGCTAGTTTCACATTCAAGATCATTGCAATTTTTGCATGAATAAATTATCATAATTTTCTCCTGTCTTTAAAATATTCCATCATTATTCTATCTCAAAAGAAAAAAAAATACAACACTTTATGGAAGAAAAATTAAAAAAATATTTTTTCTCTTCCATAAAATGTTGCTAGATATTTTTTTACAAAACTATTGCAAAAACACCTGTTCTATACATATGTCTGAATCAAACTAATTTGAGATTGTTGCTGATTCTTTTATAAGGTCTTTTATTATATATTCCTTTAGCAAATAATTCATCTATTTTTTTAAAGTCCTGTTGATAGACACCAATAAACTTGTATGTATCTTTTTCTTTTCTGAAAATATAAATAGTTTTTGTTCCCCAATATTCATTAACTTTATCAATATGTTCACATGATTTATAAATTTCATAAAAATAATTATCATCAATCTCATCTGACCATTCTTTTGAGCTATTTCTTGAAAACATTATTCCTTCATTATCGTTTAGAATATAACTACCTTTCATCCACATTTTAGCATTTATACCAAATAACCTTAAAATTTCCACGATATATTTAAAACTATAATCATCATCTATACTTAAATAACCTTTTTCTAATATTTTATTTATTTTATTTTGATCTATATTAAATATATTGTTTTTCATAAATAATAACTCCCTTTATTTAAAATATTTATCTTCATGAAAATTTCCTTGTTCATCTGTGTGAACATCTTGATAACAATCCTCACACATACAATCATATAATTCATATTCTTCAAATGATATTTTTTTAAAACAAACTTCACATTCATATTCTAAATCTTCATTTTCATCAAAAAAATTTTTTTCTATGTCTTCTTCTTCATCAATAGAATCTATTGCTATTTCGTTGTAATTATTATAATTATTATTTGTTGTATTAATATTATATGTAGATATTTTTTGAGGTCTTATTAAGTTTTTACTCTTTCTAATCTCTGCTATTTCTTTTGTTCTGTCTTTTTTTTCTATATAGATAAAACAAGCTATAAATAGTAGGATTAGAATCATTATAATTATTATTCCAATATAGGTAGGAATATAATCTACCAAACAAATATATGCTATTGTATATGCAATATAAGTAAATGCCCCACCAAAATCTATTCTTTTTATAAGAGCTATGCCTAACGGAAATAAACTTCCGAATATTATCCCATGTCTAATATCTTGATTATTATCAATACTATAAACATATCCTGCATATCCAAATAGTACAACTAATATTATAAATATTAGCAGAGATTTTAATATTTTGTTTAAATCTTTTGAAATAAGTTCTTCTTTTATATTTTTATCTATATTATCTTTCATATATTTTCCTTTTATATCTATATATCGTTTTTAACTTGAATTTATTTATTCATTTCTTTTTGTTTATTATATTTATCTTTAAATACTTCCTTTGTTAAACTTCTTAAATCTGATGGAGTTGAAAAATCAGAATAATAATTTTCTGAATAATCACCTATAATTTGAAATCTATAATTATGAGAATTTGTTTCTCCAAATGGTTTTATTTCATAGTTTAAGTCTAAATATTCTCTTAATAATGTGTTGCAAATATTATCCAATGAATCTTTTTTACTTTCATTAAAACTCAAATAACTGCCTTGTATCTCACCATATTTTTCTACCAATTCTTCTATTTGAGCAACCGTTATTATATTTCCTTTTGAATTAGTAATATATTTTGAATTGCTTGTATATGTGTTTATTTCATCTTTAGGTATGATTTCTCCTGTCCATTCATCATATTTAATATTCTCTGTCCAGCTGGAATAACCATATTTTTGATATTCTTTATTCATATCATGGTCAATTATAAAGAATATAACAACAAATAAAATTATACCTGTAACTATTAACCATCTTAATTTATATATTATCCATGCCCCACCTAATTGTGAAAGTATGTTGTTGTCTTTAGACATATATTTTTATCCTCCTATACTATAGATAAAAAATGTTTATGTTAGTGTTTCCATTATAAAAATACTATTTTACAAAGAACTAACAATAAATTCTGATATAATTATTTCCATCTTCAGAATTATATTCTTCATCTGCTAGATGTCGTTCTTCTAAATAATCTAATATACCCCTAAATACTTTTTCATCATCCATTCCAAACTCTTTTTGCAATTCTTGTTTTTCTATATATTCAATATTATTTTCATTGCACTGATCTAATAATAATTCTGCTGAATTTTTTATCATCAATTTTATATTTTCATTTATTTTAATTTTACTTTCAGTTAAAGCAAACATTATACAGAGAATATTCTTGTCTTCTATTATGAATGTTCGTGCTTTATTATTTTTAACCAATGAATCTATTATTTTATCAATCATATCACTACTATCTAAATCTATAATACTTATTACATCCTCTTTTTTTAAATATTCAATATTATTAGTTTTGCAGTAGTTATATAAGTCATTTGCATAAATATCAATAGTTGAATTTACAAGTTTTATAGATTCTATTTCAAGAGGACTTAAATAAAATGATAAATAATAAAGTCGCTCTCCTTCTATTTTATTTCTATTAGCTTTACATTCTTCAATTAGAATATCTATTACATCATAAAAACGCTTTGTCAATTTATATGTAAACATTAGATATTTACCTAAAGTTATAGTTACTGCATCAGAAGATTCTTTATCTTTCCCCCAACCTTTTTCATCTAAATCATAATTAGCTTGCAATTCTTTCTTATTTTTTTCCATTTCTTCATCTACAATTTTTGTTATCAATTCATCTTCTCGAATATAAGTTATTTTATTATTTCTGCAGTAGTTATATACTATTTCAGCTAATTCCTGTTCAGTAGGCATTTTCAAATCATTCTTATCCATAATTAGTTTTTCCTTTCATTCATAAAAATGTATTTAATATTTTATGTTTCTTTCTCTTCTAATTCTTGCTTTTAAATGCTACTAATAATTCATTAGGTTGAACACTTTGACTTGCATTATTATAGCTATATCTAGCATTACCAATATAAACTTCATATTCTTTATTTTCTAAATAAGTCATACATAGCTTTAAAAACTTATCTGTGTCTTCTTGAGAAAGATTATGTTTTACTCTTAATTCGTAATAAGAAAACCTTATAAAGTTCTCATTTTCAGATATTTTACTCTCTATATAATCAGTTATGAATTGTCTTGTCATTTTGTTTTCATCACCTCATAAAAATTTCATCATTATCATATCATAAAAATTAAATTTTGTCTTTGATTTTGTAAAATTTGCAAAAAAAAAATGCAGGAACAAACCATTGGTTTGACAATGATTGTTCCTGCTTTATGTTATCTTACTCTATTTTTAGAAACTAAAATCTTTTTAATTTCATTTTCATTGATATTTCTATGTTCAATAGTTATACCTCTATCGTTTACTACTTCACCATATAACTCATTATTCTTTATATCAAATATTGTAGCTTTGTTTCCGTTATTTAACTCTACTACATCAAATCTTTTTAATTTCATAAATATCTACCTCAATTC
>AUXO014889217.1_pt1 | contig 16687 bp, 12 predicted proteins | sample 768731 | NCBI WGS metagenome assembly AUXO01 (sample SAMN02715735, study PRJNA202380) | gut metagenome | biome: sheep rumen | host: Ovis aries | place: New Zealand: Palmerston North
GAGCAGTTCTATTATCACGCCGTAAACAGGACCTAATGCGAAAGAACCTACAAGTACCGGAATCTCAGAGAAATCGAACATGAGGAATGGCGGCATAAGGGGGAGCGGGATCTCCAGATACATAAGGGCTGTTGCCATGGCGGTAAAGATCGCTGTTACGGCAATCCGGACATTAAGAGCCCTGCGCTTTGAGATCTTGGAAATGGTTTGGGAATTAACATGATCAGACATATAAAGATACCTTCCTTTCATCCGGACTTTACCGTCGGCCGCAGAATCTCACTGCGTCAGCCATGCCTTAAGATTTTGCATGGCGAGCGGGCTTCCCATATGTCAGGGTTACCGCCGGTCGAAGAATTGCACTTCGCCTTGGACAGCCACATTATACTCCTGCACTGTCAGTTGTAAAGTGCTAACTGCTTCTTACAAGAATGCGCCTTTTTATCTCACAAAGATTTGCTATAATATACGCGCGTACTAATGCGCAATCTTCAGTATCAACAGAGGTTATCATCATATGGATATATGTGCAGTAGTAATGGCGGCAGGCAAGAGCACGCGTATGAAGTCCAAACATTCCAAGGTCGTTCATCACGTATCGGGCAAGCCGATCATTCAATGGGTGGCAGATGCTCTTGTAGATGCAGGTTGCCTTGATCAGGTTTACATCGTATCAGACCAGCAGGACGAGATAAGAAACTGCCTGGGTGAGAACGTGGCTTACGTCCTCCAGGAGGAGCAGCGTGGTACAGGTCATGCTGTAATGCAGGCTGCACCTTTTCTCGAAGGAAGAGACGGAGCTGTCATAGTCCTTCCGGGCGACTGCCCCATGGTATCTGCCGAGACCATTGCCAAGGGCTTTAAGGCCTTCGAAGAAGCGGGGGATAACTGCGCTGCGGTAATAATCACTGCTGATGCGGACGATCCTACGGGCTACGGCAGAGTAGTAAGAGACGCAAATGGCAACGTATCCAAGATCGTCGAGCACAGGGACTGCACCGAAGAGGAGCTTAAGATCACAGAGATCAACTCATCCATGTACATATTCAAGACATCCCTTCTCCTGTCCGCATTAGGCAGGATCGGTGCAAACAACGCACAGGGTGAATATTATCTCACGGATACGATAGCTATACTTATAGGCGACGGCTACAAGGTGGCAGCCGCCAAGACTGACTTTGACGATACGAGGGGAGTCAACGACTGCGTTCAGCTCTCTCAGGTCCAGGCGATAATGAACCGCCGCATATTAGAGAAGCATATGCGCAACGGCGTGCAGATCACAGATCCAGGTAGCACCTGGATCCACTGCGATGTTGAGATCGGCAACGATACCGTTATCCTCCCGGGTACTACCCTTATGGGCAACACCGTAATAGGTCACGACTGCATCATCGGTGAGAACAGCAGGATCGAGTGCTCCGAGATCGGCGATGGAACGGTCATAGACTATTCCATCGTTACCCAGTCAACAATAGGCAAGGACTGCCGCATCGGCCCCTTCTCCCATATAAGACCTGCGTGTGTCATTGCGGACCATGTAACGCTGGGTGCCTATGTTGAGGTCAAGGCTTCGACAATAGGCGAATATACAAGAGCAAGGCACCTTACATACATAGGTGACTCTGATGTCGGAAAGAACGTTAACTTCGGATGCGGTACGGTCACATGTAACTTCGACGGTCAGGACAAGGCCGGATGCACTATCGAAGACAACGTGTTTATCGGAGGCAATTCGAATATCGTATCCTCAGTTGTCCTGGGCAAGGATTCTTATATAGCCGCAGGTTCGACCATCACCAGAGATGTCCCCGCACTGTCTCTCGGTATTGGCAGATCCCAGCAGGTCAATAAGGAGCAATGGGTATCGGAGAAGAGCAGGCTTAGAGGAGAGAATTACATCCGTCTGGACGACAAGCGCTCGGAGGTCTGATAATCTATGTGGATAATAGCCGGACTCGGTAATCCCGGCAAGAAATATCTTTATACCTGGCACAACATGGGATACCTTGCTGTGGATATGTTAGCTTCCCGCAACAACATATTCCTGGACAAGGATAAGTTCCAGGGCATGTACGGCAAGGGCAAGATAGCAGGGCAGGATGTCCTGATCGTAAAGCCCACTACATTCATGAACAATTCAGGCGAGTGCCTGGTGCAGATATCCAGGTTCTTCAAGGTGGACCCCGGGCATATAATCACAGTCTACGATGATATTGACATCGCCAAGGGGAGCATAAGGGTAAGGCTTAAGGGCAGCGCCGGGACCCATAACGGAATGAGATCCGTGATCAAGTGTCTTGGCACCCAGGAATTTCCCAGAGTCAGGATAGGCACGGGCCCTATACCCGAACATTTTGAACTGATAGATTACGTGCTCTCCGAGGTTCCCGCATCTGAGCGGGAGATGATCGGTGAAGCATTTGTCAAAGCTTGCGAAGAGATAGAGAAGTTGGTCTTATCAGATGGCACAAAAGATTGAAGACCTCTTAGGTCTTATAACTGAGGATGCGGTCTTATCCGAGAGCTTTAATAAAGCGAGAGAAGAGGGCGTGCATCTTAATATCTCAGGCCTTTGTCAGGAGATGAAGGGCTATGTGTTATCCGGTCTGGGGTTTAAAGCCGGCAGAAAGCCCGTTGTGATCGTACCCGATGCTGCAAGAGCCAGGATCATTGCTTCCCAACTGAGAGCTTTTATAAGCGGTAATGTAATTACACTTATGCCCTCGGAGCTTTCTCTTGTAACCGCTGAAGCTACGTCCAAGGAGCTGGGGATAGATCAGGCTTATTCCCTGTCCTGTCTTGTTAGAGGCGATTACGGCGCAGCGGTTATCTGCGCTCCCGTACTCCTTAACAGATTCCTTGACAGAGATCTATTCGAGGAGGCCCTTATAGATATTGCCGTAGGCGATGAGAGGAGTAGGGACGATCTGATAGAGCTTCTTACCATAACCGGATATAAGAGGACGGATCAGGTCACCAGACCGGGCGAAATAGCCTGCAGAGGCGATATCCTTGATGTATTTGCTCCCGGCCAGGATGAACCATACCGTATCAATTTCTTTGACGATGAGATAGACCTTATCAAGTCGTTTGATGCAGATACACAGAGATCAACCTCCAAGCTCGATAAGATAACGATAATACCGGCATCACTTTATTTCTTTATGGACGAGGGCAGAGCAATAAGATCTTCTGAGCTTATACTTGCAAGAGCCGACGAAGATATAAGCAAGATGCGTCCGGATAAGAGGGAGTCAGCCAAGGCTGCTGAGATCTTAAGGAGGACTGCTGCCTCTGACAGCGACATGATAAAGCAGCGCCAGATCCCTTCAGGTATCGCAAGATGGCTGGGTATACTGCCTTCCTTCACAGATTCCATATTCGATTATATAAACATGAAGTCTTCGATCCTGTTTGTGGATGAGATGATAGAGATAGACAGCAGGCTTAATTCATATGCCGCTGAATATGCCCAGAGGTGCAGGGATTCCTTCATGATAGGCAACGCTCCCACATGCGCCCCTTCTGCAATGCTTAATCTGGGTGAATCACTGAAGCGTCTTGATAATATAACGGACTGCCATACCCTGGCATGCTTTAAGGCTCCCGGCAACGGGCTTGCTGGAGGCATGGAATGCACCGTTACGGGATTTCCTTCAGACAACTATTCGGGCAAGACCGAAGACCTTGCAGAGCTCATCAACAAAGACAACAAAGCTGCATCTTCTTTTGCCGGCAGGAGAGGCCTTTATCTCCTGGTGCACAAGGGCCAGAGATCTGATGCGTTAAGGAGCAGACTCTCTGAACTTGACTGCTACACGGATTTTATAGATGCGCCTCTGCCATCAGGATTTGTCTATCCGAGACTGGGACTCACAGTCCTGGGCGAGGGAGACCTTATAGGTGCCACAAAGACCGTAAGACCTAAAGCCAAGGGCAAAAGGATAACATTCTTCGGCGACATCAAGCCCGGGGATTACGTAGTACATGACACCTACGGTATCGGCAGATATGACGGCATGATCACCATGAGCGTTGGCGATACCCGCAAGGACTATCTTAAGCTCTCCTACGCTAACGAGCAGGTGCTCTATATCCTGCCTGAGAACCTGGATTCCCTCCAGAAATACGTAGGTCCGGCCGGAAGGGAGCCCAAGCTTACCAAACTCGGCGGCGACGAGTGGAAGAGATCTGTTGCCAGAGCAAGAGAATCGATCAAGAAGGTTGCATTTGACCTCCTGAAGCTCTATGCCGCCCGCTCCATAAGCAAGGGTTTTGCCTGCGAGCCGGACGATGAGAATCAGGTGTTGTTTGAAGAGAGATTCCCCTATGTTGAGACCGAGGATCAGATAAGAGCCATCAAGGAAGTCAAGGCTGATATGGAGTCCGAGAGACCCATGGACAGATTGCTCTGCGGAGACGTTGGCTTCGGTAAGACCGAGGTGGCGTTCAGGGCTATGTTCAAGGCAGTAATGAACGGCTGCCAGGCGGTGATGCTGGCGCCGACTACTCTCCTTGCCCAGCAGCACTATAACAGCTTTAAAGCCCGCTGCAAGGACCTGCCTGTCAATGTCGTGCTGCTGTCCAGATTTACGGGCAAGGCGCAGCTAAGACAGAATCTCATGGATATCAAGGCGGGCAAGGCAGACGTGATAATAGGGACTCACAGAGTGCTGTCCAACGATGTAAGACCTCCACACCTGGGACTTCTGGTAGTAGACGAGGAGCAGCGTTTCGGCGTAAACCATAAAGAGAAGATCAAGTCCTTTAAGAATACAGTGGATGTGCTCTCCCTGAGCGCAACGCCGATCCCAAGGACTCTTCATATGTCTTTGTCCGGCATAAGGGATATCTCCATCCTGGAAGAAGCCCCCTTCAACAGGCGCGCAGTCCAGACTTACGTAATGGGATACGACGAGCAGATAATAGTCCAGGCATGCATGAGGGAGATCGCAAGAGACGGACAGATCTTCTATATGTATAACAGGACATCGGATATCGATAAGGTTGCAGCAAGACTTGAGACCATAATGCCCGGGGCAAGGGTATGTTTTGCCCACGGCCAGATGGGGGAGAGGGAGCTTGAGAATGTGGTATCTGATTTTGTGGACCACAAGTACGACATAATGGTCTGCACCACCATAATCGAGAATGGTGTGGACATGCCAAATGTAAATACTCTCATAGTAGAGAATGCAGACAGGTTTGGTCTGGCACAGCTCTATCAGATCAAGGGCCGCGTGGGCAGGTCGGACAGGCAGGCCTATGCATATATAACTTACAATGCAGATGTCCCGCTTAACGAGGACGCCGAGAAGAGACTTGCCGCATTAAGGGAATTTACAGAGCTGGGTTCCGGCGTCAGGGTTGCAATGAGAGACCTGGAGGTAAGGGGAGCAGGAAGTCTGCTTGGCGCTGAGCAACATGGACAGATGGACGTTATAGGTTACGAACTCTATTGCAGGCTCCTTGACGAAGAGGTGAGATTATTGCAGCAAAGAGGCGAGATCACAGGCGAGGGAATAAGCCTTACCGGCGAAGGAGAAGGCAAGGAGGATTTTCTTGTGGAAGTCGATTACGATGCATATATCCCTCAATCTTATATACCTGACGAGGCATCCCGTATGTCCTTTTACAGAAGGATCGGAGGGATCGCTTCCTTCAGCGATTACGAAGACTTTATGGATGAAGCTTTGGACAGATACGGCGATCCTCCGTCAGAGGTCTATATCCTTGCCGATATATCCCTCTTAAGATCTCTCGGCAAGTCTCTGGGATTTACCAGGGCATCCATAAGGAATACCGGCGTAAGGCTCTATCTGGATCCGAACCTGCAGCTGGACATGAAGGCATTAGGAGCTCTTATGCAGGATAATTTCTACGGGGCCAGGTGCCAGATAAGCGCAACGGGAGAGCCATATATGGCATACAAGCCCACAAGTGTAAGCCAGGCTAAGACCGCCGAAGAGATAGTCGGTCTGCTCAAGGTCCTGCAGGATAACAAATCAGAGTGATCTGTGGCATAATATAGAAGCTCTGCCTCAATAGTCCAATGGATAGAATAACAGTTTCCGGTACTGTAGATACGGGTTCGATTCCTGTTTGAGGCGCCACTTACAAGAACCCTGCCCGCAATTTAGGGCAGGGTCCTTTTGTTCAGGAACGATTGCCTCTCAAAAATCTGCATTGTTAACATATGCGAAACATTTATGCTTTATAATGAACCTGTTCGGAGGTCCCTATGCTTCAAGACAAACGACTCATTGCCTTGTGCACATCGCGTGTTTACGATCCGCAGATACACAGCTTCATCGTTAATCTTAATGAGAGGCTTAAGGCGGCAGGATATGCAATGCTCATCTTCACCATCAACTCCGACATATACTGGGAAGAGGACCGCATTGCTACCGAGAAATATATCTTCGAGCTGATCCCTTATGAGCATATAGATGCAGTCATAATCATGGATGAGAAGATCAAGAGCCACAAGATCGCCACCAGGATCATAGAGAGGGCTACAATGCATAATGTTCCCGTCGTAACCACGGACGGCACATATATGGGATCTTCAGGCATTGTATTCGATTACGAAGGCGGCTTTGAGAAGGTCGTAAGACACATGATCGAATTCCATAAGGTAAGACGCCCCCACATGATGGCAGGACACAGGAACAACGAATTTTCCGAACGCAGAATATCCATCTTCAAGAAGGTGCTTAAGGAGAACAATATCCCCTTTGACAGCTCCATGATAAGCTACGGTGATTTCTGGGCTGACCCCTGCAGGATCGCAATGGCAGAGCTGCTCAAGCGTAGTGCCGACGAGATGCCCGAAGCCATAATCTGCGGCAACGACATCATGGCCATAACTGTTACGGAGATGCTTATCGAGGCCGGGTACAGAGTCCCGGAAGACATCCTTATAAGCGGCTTTGACGGATACGATGAGATCTACTACATAACCCCTAAGATAACCACCTCTGCCTGCGATATCAATAAGATGGCAGAAGGTACGGCAGATCTGTTATTTGAGCTCATCAAGACAGGGCAGAAGAGAGATATCAAGATAGAGACATCCTTTATCCCCAATCAGTCCTGCGGCTGCCCCGAGCACTCGGATCACCCGGAGATATTGCGCAACTGGTTCAAGGAGAGTTTTGCTCTCATCAATGACGATAACAGAGTCCTGCAGATGGTGACTTCATCCATGCAGATGAGCAAGGACCCGGCTGAACTTGCCAAGAACATGAGCTCCTATAAGACAGAGAGCCTGATGGCTGTTGTAGATTCCAACTGCTTTAACGATGACATCAACTATTTTACAGATGACAGCATTCATTCAGGTCTCAAGCGTTTTGTAACCGTATACGATTCGGAATATCCGGAGATATACAGCGACTGGTTTGCAGGTGATCAGGAATACGAATATACGGAGGATGTATTTTCCCCATCGGTAAGAGACAGGCTTATCGAACTGACAGACAGGGGATATCCTCTGATATTCAATTGCCTTGACTTCATGAACAGGCCCTTCGGATTTATCTGCTATTACTTCGATAACTACCATATAACCAATTATGCCTATACGTTAAGTGTTACCAATGCCGTAAGCATCGGTATCGGAGGATATATAAACCTTAAGTACCAGAGCATGCTCATGTCCAAGATGGATGAGATGTACAGGCACGATTCACTGACCGGCCTTTATAACAGAACAGGCTTTGAGAATGCTCTCGCAAGGCTCAGGAAGAAGCCCGCTTACCGAGATAAGCCGGTTACCGTCATAATGTCAGACCTGGATGGCCTTAAATACATCAACGATACCTTTGGTCATGCAGAAGGCGATAATGCGATACAGACCATTGCAAATGCTCTTTTCGACGCCGTGCCGGAGAACAGCCTCTCCACCAGGTTCGGAGGTGACGAAGTGTTCAGCGTCGTATTTGGAGACTGCGATCCGGATGCCATTCTTAATGGCATAGACAGCTATCTGGAAGCCTATAACAGCAGGTCCGGCAAACCTTACTCCGTGTCTACCAGCAGCGGTTACATAACATCTGTTCTTGACAGGAGCTTTGACATGTCAACTGCGATCAAGGAGGCAGACGAACAGATGTATCTCATCAAGAACCGCAAATATGCCGAGCGCGGCTCAAGAAGACGGGGTGAGGGATAAGGCAGATGGAATTCAGAAGATATGGTGATACCTACTACATAAGAATGGACAGGGGCGATGAGATCATCTCAAGCCTTATAGATCTCTGCTCAAAAGAGAATATCTCCTCCTGCACATACTCAGGCATTGGCGGTTGCGGCAGCTGCCGCCTCCAGACATTTATTCCCGAGACAGGCGAGTTTGAGACCTCGGTGCTCGAGGGGATGCTGGAAATGGCAAGCCTTACCGGCAACATCATAAGCGATGAAGAAGGCAGACTCTACAGCCATGCCCACGGCGTCTTCGCCTACAAGGAAGACGGCAGGCACAAAGTGGCAGCAGGGCACCTGAGATCCACAGTAGTACTCTATACTGCAGAGATAACCTTAACTCCCGTACCCGAAGCCGGCATAAAGAGACAATTTGACCCTGAGACCGGCACGGGATTCTGGAAGTTTCCCTGACTTCTTACAAAGAGAAGATAAATCCTGCCAAAGGCGACATCACTATCATCACCAGAGAGAAACAGAAGGAGTTAACTGATATAAGAGTTGCTCTCTGTTTTGCCGGGACCATCTCATTCAGAGCTATGTCAGATCTTATCTGCAGGAGATCGTCTGCAAAGGCCGTAAGGGTACCACCTAATGTCATGAGATACCATATCCCCGTAAACTCCGAAAGAAGGCCTGCCAGAGCGAGAGTCATGCAGACGGCAAACAGTCTGGTAAGACTTATCTTGCCTGACCTGCCTGACGCAAAGGCACCTAATACTCCACCCATGGACATGATAAAGAGTAATGGCCCGAGGCTCCAGCTCGGGATACCCGTCATAGGCAGTTTCGCCTGAAGGAAGAAGAGCAATAAGACATCTATAGCGCCCACGGCAGCGTTCCGGAAGATAAGCCCTGCCGCCTTGCGGTTGCCCCTGAGAAAACCTATGCTGCCAAGATATGTTTCCCGGACTCTCTTTCTTATGGAGATATTCCTTGCGTTGCTGATGATCTTGTTCTCTTTGAGACCATTCAGGACCGTAAGATTTACAAGACCTGTACCAATGGACAGGATCTGGGCATTGCGGGTTCCGATCATTACGCCAAGTCCTGCCATGAGAGTAGCAAGCCCGTTGGAGATCCTGTAGATGCGGGTCTGTCTTGCTATGTAGGGATCGTACATATCTGTCTTTTCTTCTTCTGCAAGGGAGTCGTAGGCAAGAGCGCTGTCGCTCCCTGAAGCAAAGTTATAAGACAGGGCGCTCATGGCTATGGATATCAGCACCAGAGGAAAACCCGTTGTAAATCCTCTTATTACAGAAGATACTATTCCGCAAAGACATCCCAGGATAAGACTCTTTTTCCTTCCGAAGACATCAGCGAAGACTCCCGAGGGAATCTCTGCGGTAAGGCTTACTATGTGAAAGACCGTTTCTGCCAGACCTACCTGGATCAGGGAATAACCGTCAGATACCAGGAGCAGGACCCAGGCTGCTCCTGCGATGGAAATATTGCTCAGGAAATTGGACATATACAGCCTGCGCAGCTGTTTGAAGATATTGTATTTGGACATAAATAAAAACTCCTTTGAAATAATATTCAAAGGAGAAGAGCGCATTAATTGTTATGAAATCAGATAGATCTTACCTGAAAATGGGCGCACTTCCCCTTAAGGAAGCGTTGTAGAAACCATTCATAAGCTGAATATTAGGTGTTATCCAATACATCCTTAATATGCGTCCTTTCATTAAGATCTATGCCGTAATTCTAACAAAGAGGCAGGAATTGTTCAACCCCGCATTATAAGCTCTGGAACTGCTGCACCGAACATGCCTAAGAATCCCATTAAGATGCAGATCAGTATTGCAAAGACAGCCACCGGCCAGCGCCAACCTGCAACTTTCTTATATCCGAAGACAATATAAGAAGCAGTAAGAACCAGATATATTACAAACCCTGCAACAAGGATGACACCTGCAAGGGTGTTATCTGAGTTGTGATAAAAGTCAAAGCTTGCATTGCTTAGCACAAGATACCAGATGAGCGATGACAGAATGAACGACCATATGGCATCTATTGCAAGATATAAAGGGCATTTCATACGATCACGTTTCATTAAAATCGATCTCAATGAACTGAGGTCCTGCAGAGGTCATGGCGATCTCTGCTTCACCGGTGCCTACGTATGTCAGGTCAGGATTGTTATCAGCCTCGCCTGCAGTAAGGCTGCAGTATTCGTAGTATTCTTCCCAGGAGATATCCATTGCTTTCTCAAGATCCAGCTGATAACGGTTGAAGTAGATATCGTATGTGCCGTCACCGTTGGGCTCGTAGCTTCTTACTATGTCGATCGCAGAGTAGATCTCGCCGTCAGCTGCGTAGAAATATAGATACTCTCCGTCGTAGAAAGGCTCTCTTGTCAGATCGAAATCACCACCCGGCTCGCTCAGTGAGGCAAGATCAGAATCGCTTATGTCGATGCCAAAGTATTCCATAAGAAAGTTCTTTACTTCCTGAACGGGATATGTCTCATACTCGCTGTCATATAAAGGAAGACCGTTATCAGCAAGCTTAAGGCAGGTTCTTGCTACATGGAGCACATCTTTGAGATCGTATTCGCTTGATTCAAAATCTGTAAGATAGTAGCCTGCATGGTTAAGCTCTGTAAGTCTTATGCTGATCTCCGTAATGGCAGCATCAGGAAGATCCGGGGCATAAGGTTCAGTTTCACGGGATAGGTCCGTGACTACGATAGTATTCTCTGTTTCTGAAGTCTCAAGTGAGGGAAAAGAAGCTTCGGTCTCTGCTTCTGCAGTAGATTCAGAAGCATACCAAGGGGTACTGTCTTCGTCTCTGTCCTTTTCTCTGTTCCTGCCATCTGCCGAGCAGGCTGCTGCCGATAATGCTAAGGCAAAACAGATGCCTGTTGCTGCGATCTTTGTGAGTTTCATATGCCCCTCCTCGTGTTTAACATTGTTACAATGGCTTTATTACGGGACTATCGTGCCGCCGCCAAGTACTATGTCGCCATCGTACAGGACTGCTGCCTGACCTGGGGTGATCGCCCTCTGGGGCTCGTCAAATTCTACTCTGACCATGCCATCTTCGAGGGGGATTGCGGTGGCGGGCTGCTCCTTATGCTTATATCTTATCTTTGCCTTGCATCTGACAGGTTCTTTCGGAAGGGTCCCACTGATCCAGTTGAAATCCCTGCAGAGAGCCTCTTTGGAATAAAGGGCTTTGTCAGGTGCCAGGACTACTGTTCCGTCTTTAGGCCTTATCTCCTTGACGAACATAGGCACGCCGAGGGCGATACCAAGTCCTTTGCGCTGACCTATGGTGTAGTGGATTATGCCCTTGTGCCTGCCGAGCACTGTGCCGTCCTCACTTATAAAGTCTCCTTCAGGATAGTCCTTGCCGGTAGTTCTTGCAAGGAAGGAAGCATAGTCTCCGTCCGGGACAAAGCATATATCCTGGCTGTCAGGCTTGGAGGCATTTACAAAGCCGAAGCCTGTTGCCATCTTTCTTACCTCTGTCTTCTTAAGGGAGCCTAAGGGGAACATGGCGTGGGCAAGCTGGTACTGGCTCATGGAATAGAGTACATAACTCTGATCTTTGCTGTCATCTGCGGCCTTAAGGAGCTCATATCTGCCATCTGTCTCTCTGATCCTCGCGTAGTGACCTGTTACAACATAGTTGCATTCCAGGATCTTGGCCTTGTCAAAAAGCTTATCGAACTTCATGTATCTGTTACAGTCGATGCAGGGGTTAGGGGTAATGCCCGCTTCGTAGGACTCTATAAAGCGCTTTATTACCGCGGCATTAAAATCCTCGGTGAAATTAAATACATAGTAGGGTATTCCCAGCTTAAAGGCGACGCTCCTGGCATCTTCAACATCAGACAGGCTGCAGCATGTTCTACCCTCCAAAGTGACATCTTCCTTGCTATCGTGAAGTTTCATGGTGCAGCCGATGCAGTCGTAGCCTGCGTCTATCGTAAGTTTGGCGGCAAGGGACGAATCGACTCCTCCGCTCATTGCTATAAGTGCTTTGCTCATGCCACATATTATATAAAGAAATCAGATACCTTCAACCTAATTCCAGATCCATTCCGCAAATCGCTGGATTTTGGAACATATCCGGAATAAGTCCCATTCATTCCAAAACCATTCCGAAAATGACCGGATTCCGGAATAGATATGGAATAAAAGACAGAGTATTCACTGATGAGCTAACCAAACAAAGCAATGATGGTTAATATATTTAAAAGCTGGCCGAAGGGAGACTGTATGAGCGATCTTAAGAAAAAATCAATTACACAGTTGTATGTGTAAACGAGTTTGCCAGCATATATACTTCAGAAATATACGAGAAAGTTCAAGACATAGAGACTGGTCTTTACCGTGAAAGCCCTGCTTATGTGTTTGGGTTATTGCAGGATGAACTTCAGTACGGACATATCATTCAGACAGAAGTGTGAGCCGGCACATATTCGGATTTATGTTATGTTCCTGCATGTTAGAACTGTTTGTCAATCAGGGATTAAGGGCAGATTCAAGTTGTCACCATATAACAGCGCAGATGCCTGAAATCATTGCGTTCTATTATTTAGTTGTCACATATGTGACAGCTAAGTTGTCAGTTGAAAAAGCAGTATTCATATCATAGACTGGAATAGGAATCTTCATGGGAGGGCATGTTGTTTTGTCAGGCGCACGGATTAAACAATATAGAGAAGATAACAACTATTCCCAAAAAGATCTGGCTGACATGATAGGGGTTAGTGCCCGATCGATCGCAAGATGGGAACAGAATAAAAGCAAACCTTATTCTGATGAGTTAAAGAAATTATCTCAGTTGTTAGGTATTACTGAAGAAGAACTGTTAAGTGAGGAGAATGACGGACATGACCCGCTATCTAAGCAGATTGTTCTCGAGAAAATCTCTGATGGCGTGGACAATTTGGTATCAGGCCAAGAATCGATAAATGCCTCGTTGATGTCTCATCACGATGAATACAAGAAGCAGCAAAGTGAATTGATAAATGAGCTTCAGAAACAAAACAGACAGCTTCTAAACAAATTGGATGAACAGTCAGAGATCATTAGTTCTTATGAGAAGGCGTTGGATTCTTCAAAGATAGAATTACAGCACAAAAAGATCAGAACGATCACTATCGTTGTAACATGTCTGATCATTCTGATATTGGCTTTTGGAACGTGGTTATTTTGGAGAAACTATGGTTTCAAAGGAAACTATCAGGAAGGTGAAGCGTTAGTAGGATCTGCATCGATAAACGAAAGTGATAATCAATAAACGGAGAAGACATATGAATAAAAGGATAATCAAGAGTATCGTATCGGTTATGGCCTGTGCCAGTATAGTTGCAGGAATGGCATTAATAAGCAGTGCAAATACTTACAGTATTAATAATGGATCATCAAAAAAAGTCGGGACAAAGACTGTCAACGCTGGTGATAATAACTACAGTTATAGTATCACTTACATTCAATATGACGGACTGCCCACGAATACTTATGCAACAGGATTAAGACTCAGAGCCGATAGAGGAAGTGATTCTGACAATGTATGTGCTGTTATTTCGAGTTCATCAAATGGAACTTATCATATAACTACCTCCGGGTCGCACACATACAGGTTGTATAACACTACAGGAAAGAATGTAACACTAACAGGTTATTTCTCCTATTAAACGGATTCTTGCGGCTTTGTCTTGTGTTTTTATCGGCACAAGACAAAGCCTTATTAGGTGGTTTTTATATGAATAATCGAGTTAGAAAAACAATACCTATCTGTCTGATTATAGTGCTTCTTGCCAATATCTTATGCGGCTGTAACAAGAGGATAGATGCGGTTGATACAGACAGCTATTGGTACGGATGCGCTTCTTTTAGTGTGCCGGCGAAAGACGGATATAGTCAGACTGTTTGTGCGGCTCTTTTTAGTGGTGACTATTATTATCTTACAGTATGTGAATCCAAAATTGATGAGGATCGAGACGGACCGGAAGGTTATTATAAACTGTATAAGATAAGTTCAGACGGAACGGGTATTGATACTGTATCTTTGCCCTTGGAATGTGTCAGCTATGGAGATCAGGCAATTGTAAATGATAAGCTGTACTGCAAATCAACTGATACAAATAAAGAATATGTGATTGACATAAATAACGGCAGTATTATTTCCGAAGAAGCGGGAAGTGATAATACAATAGGGTTCTATCCAATAACTGACGGTTTGGTTAAGCTGACAAAAAACAGCATCATCCGTTATTCGGAGAACGGCGATGAAACGGGACGTGCTGATATCAGCAGCATTAACAGAGTCGGATACAGTAAGCCGTTTTATGAGAAGGACGGCAAGTATTATCTTGTGGAAGACAATATCAGCAGATTTGATTTTTATGAAGTGGATTTTGAAGACGGCAATATCAATCATGTTCTGGAAAACAGCGTGATATCCGAAAGCTATCCTGATATAAGCGGCGATCTGGTTTTCTCGGATAGGGGAGTATATCAAATAGACTATGATGCCGAAGCTCTGATTCCAGTTACAGAATGGAGTTATGTTGATATTAAGCCTGCACATAAAACAACGACAAGTGAAGAGAACATATCTTACGGCTTTGGCAGATTTGGGAAGCTATATACATACAATGATTACGAGATTGAATTGATCATCTTTAACAACATACCTTCTGACATCTATGCAAATCGAATACCGTTGACAATAGGCGGTTACGGGGCAGCATCTTCGCTGGCAGTCAGTTGGGCTGTATATGAGTTTAATACATCACAAGATGAATACAGGGTATATTTGGATGATTATTGGAGCACTCATCCATATAATTCAGGAGTTGATGCTCAGGCTCAGACTGCTGAGCTGATACAGTATTTTAATGATGGAAATGCGCCCGACATCTACTACGGGACGAATTTTGATTACCGGTATATGTATAATGCCGGACTAGTTGCCAATATGTTGCCCCTCATGGAAAACGATCCTGATTTCAATGCTGATGATCTGTTGCCATCTATCAGGGATACCATTATAAGAGACGGAGTGTGTTATCAGTTTTTCCCTGCTTTTATCTTCAATGGTAATTTCGGCCTTAGAAGCGTTTTCGAAGATAATGATGATGTTACATATAAAATGCTGGATAGCCTGTCCGCGGAGAATGGACTCTCAATACGAGGAGATTGCCGATCTACGGACAATGCTGATGAGATAATAAGGTATCCACTTGGAGATATTATAGACAGATCTTCGGGAGAGCACATTATTCCAATTGAAGAGCTAAGAGATATAGTTGATTATTCTATAAGGAACGGTATTCCGAGTTCTTCCATGCCAAACAGTATTGCGGAATTGGAAACTGTGCATGATGGATCTTACTTAATCTGCCGAAGTTTTCTAAGAAATGTATATGAGTTGTCTTTCTTTGAATCCAGATTAAACGACAGTTTCGTTTATCTCGGTTTCCCTTCGGTATATGGCTCTGCCCATGCTGCTGATCCCGACGGCCTTGTTGCCATCTCTGCTGATACTCCTTATCAGGAGGCCTGTTGGCAATTCTTAAAATGTATGCTTTCTAATGAGGTTCAGCAGATAGAAATCGGACGGGGACAGAATCCGGTAATGAGTGATGTTTTGGATGATTTTTGTCAATATGCAGCTGATCCGGACACTGTGCCTGAAGATGAGATAATATGGAAAAGCATAGTAAACGGCCAAGATTCTGTTCCAGAGTGGATAATCTCAGATTACAGGTCTATGGTTTACAGTATAGATTCGGTTATATCATATGACTGGGGACTGTATAACCTGATCTGCGATGAAATAGATTCTTATGATCTTCAGGGAAGATCTGTCGATGTGATAGCAGAATCGCTTCAGTCCAGACTGGATCTATATGTAACGGAGAATTACCAATGAAGCCACATGCTAAAGCTTTGATCGTAATAACGATTGCAGGGACAATGCTTCTTCAGGGATGTTCCATAAGCACATCTAAAAGCAGCTCATCTGCTCATACTCTGGCGACTATTTCCTTAACACCTGATGTGGAGACAGAAACAACGGCGGAATCTTCTGTTGATGCGAACGAATCATTTTCTGAAACTGAACCAAATGATCGGTTAAGCGTTGATATTGATCAGAATGCTCATACATTTGTTATCAGTTATGAAGGGTATGATGCGAATGAATATTTGGAAGGCGTGATACTGACATATGATCATCCGGATACTGCAAAAGTTTATAGGATCATACCATCAGAGGAAGAGACGGATCCATTTTACAATGCTATCAGTGAATGGCAGATGGGGCGATTCCCGGTCCTTGAACTCTTGTTGGGATATGAACAAGGTCAATCTTATACACATTTGTCACGTTCAGAGATAAATAGCGTTCTTGATTCATTAGCAAGAATAGATATATCGGATATTGATAGTATTGATACAATCACGGAAGCTTTCCCTGATGTTGTATTTAATGACTATGCCTTGAAAGAGACATT
>AUXO015364806.1_pt1 | contig 16685 bp, 27 predicted proteins | sample 768731 | NCBI WGS metagenome assembly AUXO01 (sample SAMN02715735, study PRJNA202380) | gut metagenome | biome: sheep rumen | host: Ovis aries | place: New Zealand: Palmerston North
TGGCCCACTTCAGGACAGATAAAAACCTGTCCTGAAGTGTCCAAATAGAAATCTCATAGCTGCGTATTGTTTGTTGTATGATTCGTTCATCAAAACTTTCAGCCATTCGAAATTCCTCCTTTTACCTCTTATAAATACATATTTTTAAATTCAAAATGTAAATCTTGTAAGCCTTCATTTACACCAGCTGTTAAATCATGTGTAATTTTATAGGCATAATCAGGATGAGCTTTACTCCAACTCTATACCTATAAACGGCCATCTAAGACATTTCTTTCATCTAAAATTAAGTAGCTACTCCTAACCATATCTCCAACATTTTCTATGGATGTTGTAAGATAATTTTCATCATTAGCCGACTATTCAAAAATCTATTTTCTTAAAGTAGCCGCATCAATCCCAGCTTCCACTGGAGTATTTGTAAAGGATAATAATTTACCTTCAATATCACGATAATAAAATTCTCCAATAGCTTCACCAGTATGCCCATCGAAAGTAAAAGAAGCAGGAAGATTTTCGCCATTATTGTCTTTAAATAACATTTGCATGCCTTCTTTTAAGTCTCCTACAATACTAGTCATCTCTATTTCATTTGCCATAATAATACCACTAGAGCCGATCTAATCATATTTATTTATTAAACGATTCGCCCATGCGCGAATAATAGGATGGCGAATAGTATCTCGAATGGTTTCACGCACTGTTAACCAAGCATTCCCTTGTTTCATAATGCTAGTATTATCGAATATCTCTAATGCTTGATTATAACTTAACCAAAAAGTAGGTAATGTAAATTTAAATTCATGTTTCATACAGGATTCTAAAGTTAAGGTATTATACGGCAATTCCTTATTATATTTTTTACTAGCAGGCAAAATAATATAAAAATTATCGGCAAATGTTGGCTTAAGAGTAAAACGTAGTTTAACTGGAGATGGAGCTGTACCAGCATAATATAAATATGCAGTCTCGCCTGGCGGCAAACCAATACCTTTTACGGGTCCGCTTGTACCAGATAATTCTGCACCACCAACTGAACCGCCAATCCATTGCGGCGTATCATCATCGCCAATATTCTAAGCAATAGTTGCTCCTTTCCAATAAGATAAAGTTACTTTATCGCCTGGCTTTAATGTACCTGAAATTGGCCAGTATTCATGGTTATCTAGTGCTTCTTGCGTAACTACTATATATGGTGTTTCCTCTCCTTCAGAAGGACTTTCTTCAGCACCGGGCTCAACATCAGAGACAATATATGGAGTCGCTAATTTAAAATAAGATACTGGAGTTGATGGGGAATTAGTATCAGCCTGTGCCGCGTTATAACTTTCCTCATTTGATGTTGATGCGATTTGAGACCAAACTTTATACTCCATAGAAGCATAAATATCTCCGCCCAAAAAAACATCCAGTTTTACCGTGCTTCCAAGAGGAATATGATCTTCATATACAATTTTTAAAGCATCTTTAGATTCACGAATTGAAGTCTCAACCCCGTTTGCATCTATCCATTTTTCCGTATAATAGCCCTCTATAGTATCTTGGATACCTAATATATTCTATTTAGCATACCAGAAAGGTTCATCCATTACAAATTCTAAATTAATTTCGCCTCTATATAAAGTAGTACTAGTAGGCAACTAAATTGTTTTAACTGTTTCCATACTAGCATCACTAATAGAAAAGGGAACATTGATTGGCTCTTCAAACGGTAATAAATTTAATTGGGGAGGAGTTGAGACACGAGCCATAATCGCACGATTGGGGTGCTCAGCTAGCACTAATTCTCTAATAGAACCAGCTCTAAACCAGTATCTAAAATTATCCAATTCTTCCTAAGTCATACCATCAGTCTCTAATGATAAGGCTAAAGAATTAGTTCGATAATAAGTTCCCCAATAAAATTGTCCTGGAATTACGTCATATGCTGAAGTTAAATCATCAAAGGATGCATATGCATCACGCTACATACGGTCGCCATCGGTATATGCAATTAAACCAAAGTCCTCTATAAACTTATCTCCATAAGTAAAACTAATAAAAGAGCGCTACATATAGGATTTTCGTAAAGCATCATTATGTGTAGCTTTATAAACCTAGGTACGAGGTAGCGTCTAAGACGCTACCTCATTACCTATTAATATATTATATTCTGCCATTACTCCTTTTACCTCCTTATACTATTCGCTGCACTTGTCTTTTTGGCAATACGCATTATCTCTGATAATGCTTGTTCGCCAGCACGACGAGCATCATAATCATTTGCAAGTTGTTGTATATTCATACTAAGTTCAACGGTTCCAATATTAATAGAATTATCTTCAGCTGTAGTAGTTTCAGCCAATGGTTTATTAATATTTGAATAACTTTCATTATAAGATTTTAGTAAAGAAATTAAAGAATTAGGACGATTAGAAAGGATATTATTACGAAGAACTTGAGTTTGTTCTGCTGTTAAAACAGTTTCAGTTCCAAGTTCACCAAGTTCGTAAATGCCATGACCAACATAACCACCAGCGGCCTTATTAGCTGCCTTATTTCCCTTCTTTTGAGCGTCTTTACTAGTATAAACATCACCATTAGCTCTTTTTGCAGCTTCTTCCGGACTTTTAGCAGTATAGGCGTGTCCATCTTTCCAATAAACTTTATATCCAGATCCGCTAGAGGAAGAAGAAGAACTTCCACCATTCCATCCTCCACCGCTACTAGATTGAGGAGCAGGCTTTTTATGGCCACAGAGTTTGCATTTTTTTGTTTTATTATCCCATGTATGATCCTCTTTTGTCTTAGAAGTAAAATAATAACCTTCAACCCCATCAATATTTTCTTTCTTATATTTATAATGCCAGTGCTTATTATCATTAATACTAATATACCTATCCGGCCCAGTATGTGTCCAATAATCACCGGCTTCTTTCTTCCTCTTAGCAATTGCAGCATCCTCAGTATATGTAGCTCGTACAGAAGCACTTACTTCAGTAATATCGCCGGCATGTTCGCCTTTAGTATATTCATCCTCAAAAAGTTTTTTATATTTGCCCTTTTTATCATAATTTTCGCCGAACTCTTTTTTCATACTTTCGTCAAAAATCTTATAATCTTTATCTTGAATCTCACGTGCAGATGCAGTTGCGATTGTTACTAAGCTGTCATTAGCTGATTGTATATCTTTTCTATAATCTTGCCACTGAGTTGCCTAGAATAAAATATCATTAGCATCGGTTGCATTTTTTAATGGAGATTGAGACCAGAACTAAGAATTTTGACCCGTAATAAAAGTAGTAATTTGCTCAGCAGAACCTTGCATTATATCATAAACTTGATACCATAATAGTCCAAATTCTTTCTAATAATCTAAGGTCTCTTGCATGATTGCAATTTGAGAATCTAATCTTGCAATTTCAAGATCAGAAGCCTCTTGAATAGCATCGATCTAAGCTTGCTATGCATTAAAATACAGATCTTTTTCTGCCTAAAGTATCTCACTTTGTAGAGCGGAAACATCCGCTGCAGAAGCCCCAGAACGTTGTAAAATGCCTAAACGGCGCTTCTTGATGTCGAGCTCATTCTAAGAATCCTAAGTCTCATACATCTTCTATTCATTATCTAATGCATTGCTTAAACCATCAATATACTTGCCCACAGATTCTTCTAACTTATCTCTTTCATCCTATAAAGCATCAATTTCACGTTGCCTCATATCTTCAAGAGCTTCAAGAACTTTATCCTCAACTTCCATCTGATTATTACGCATTTCTTGTAGAATGTCATTTTCAGCTTGTTGTAGTTTTAGTAAATCATCCTTACCGGTCTGAATTTCATCCCATAAACTTTGCGTGGCACTAGCATAATCATCAATACGGTCTTTAACTTGCTAGGTAACAGTCTTATAATATTCATCTTCATTCTCAAAATCTTCTTTCTTAATTTTTGTACCATCGCTATTGTAAAGCATGTATTCGCCTAATCCGGCTTTTTTCATTATATCGTATTTTTGCTTATTAGTATAATTTGCTTTACCATTCTTATCATATCCATATAAATCTTGTAAGAAATCAAATGCATTAGTATGACCATTAAATTTTTTAGCATTCAAATTATCTTTAAACTTCATTTGACCTTTTTCATCAAATTCATAAATATTGCCCAATGGGGTCTTTTCTAGTGCCGCACGCCGTTTATCAAAATAATTTTCACGACTTAAATTAAGTTGTTCTTGAGCTTGAATCTAATCTTTTAAAGCCTATAAAGAGCGTTTCTAACTCTAATAATATGCTTTACCATTTTTACCGAAATCGCCCTAAAGTTTGGCGCGTAATTCTTCTTCATGAGTAATTTCTTTTTCTAGTTTAGCAATTTCTTGAGTTAGATTATACCAACGCTCTACTAAAGCAACCCATTCTTCTGGAGTAGTGGTCTTATCATTAGAACCTCCACCACCACCGCCGCCACCACCGCCAGCGGCGCCAGCAAGATCAGATACAGATGCATTTCTAAGAGATTCCCACATGGCACGCAATGCTTTTAACTAAGCTAATGCGGCAGACGCAGATGCCATTGCAGGGCCACCATCAATATTACCAGTAGCAAATGCAACTGCATTACGTTCGTTTGTAACAGCACGGCCACGCTCTTTAGATACACCTTTGGTCATTAGAGATTCAGTCTAAAGATGATTAAATACAATTGCATCTTTATCTAAAGAAATAAATTCAGGACCATTCAAGCCTACTAGACCATACCTGCCTTTCGATACTACTAATTCAGGACCAAGTTCACCCATTAAAGTTGGAGTACCACCAGCAAATGCATTGCCCTTAGCCTTAACTGTCTCTTGTTTCCTTTCACCCGGCTTATCAGCCGCTGGCGTATTACGTTTATAATATCTATGAAAAACAAAGTTACCTGCTGCAGCGCTTTGCCAGTGTATATAACCTGTAGCACTAAAACTCGGAGGAGATGGGATACTGCCATTTTTCCAATTTACAGTTCCTGTAGCCGCTGGAATAGTAGGAACTGTTGGAGCGATCCCAGTTTCCCAGTTTACTTTACCTATTGCGGGTGGAACTTCAGGTTTGGGGATGTTGCCTAGTTCAAATTCTACTTTTACTTTTATGGGGTCAAGCTTTGGTGGTTTTGCCTCTTTAGCGTCAAGGTTTACTGGGATGTCAACTGGATTAGCAGGAGGATCAACTGAATTTGTAGGCTTCCCATATTTTACTGGAATTTCTATTTCTTTCTATAAATTTGGATTAATTGGCCCGTTTCCATTAGCAAAAGATGGTAAAGTACCCTATGGAGCAGGTTGATTTGATGGCATTGGTAATTTAAAATATGAAGGATCTGGTAAATTACCTTTCTTAGGATTTAGAAGTCCACCAGGGGGATTCTTACCATCAGTATTAACATTTACATTAACATCTTTACCAGTAAGTTTATCAATTAATTTGGCAAGCTCCTACAATTTTGATAATGCCCCACCATCATCAAAATTAATTTTAATATCAATTTCGTTATTTTCTTTAATTTTAAGTAATTTATCGACAATATCTTGTAATTTATTTTGAAGGGTAGTAAAGTTTTCATCCTGTGCTAATGTATCAATTTTTTCTTTTAAAGTATCGAAAGCAGTACTATTTAAACTCACTAAGGCCAATGCTGCATTCAATAAGGCTAATGCAACACCCAATGTTATCCAGGCTGATGCAGACGCAAGTGTCTATAAGCTTTTTGCCATATCATTTATAGCAGTAGTTACAGCAGTAAAATTATCAGTCTTTAATCCTTCAATAGATTCTCCAAAAGTTTCAATGCCTTTATTTTTTGCTAAGGCATCAATTGCAGATGATACAGTTGATAAGGCTGTAGCTAATGTAGTAATGGACTCAGTATCAAGATTCTCAATTTCAGTTTTAAGAGACGCAAAAGCTTCTTTAATTGCAGTAGAAATAGTATCTTTAAGACCTAAGTCAATACCTGTCAAAGACTAAAAATATGAAGTAAGAGATTCCTCCATTACTTTTCCAGTCTTTTCATCAATCTTTAATTTTCCGCGAGGAATTTCAACACTCATTCCATCGCCCAAATCAACTTTTAAACTTTTTGCATCTTTATCAATCTATAATCCTTCTTTTGGAAATACATAATTCTAAACAGCTTTACGTAATTTTTCGTTAGTATTAATATCTCCTTCACGCCCATTAACTTCAAATACTGGTTCAAGATTAATTCCCTATTTTACTTTCCAAGTTTTATATTCAACACTGCCACGATCGACTTCTTTATTTAGATCGCCGTCAGTCTATTGAAACCAAGCGTCATATAATGCATCAATATCCTCAAAAGGTCCACCTGTTACCCCTTCTTTAGAATATTTTGCGCCGGAGCCATCACTAGTAACTTCAATTTCGACTGATCCAATTTTTATCTTTCCTTTAATTGATTCACCTTCAGCCAATATTGCATCTGCTTTAGGAAGATCTTGCTTTACGCCGGCCTATACTAAATCACCTACCGCCGCGGCCATATTCTTATCAGTATATGTTTTTCCGCCGACTTTATAGCCAGAAATATTACCTTTTTTATCATATTCAACTGTAACTACACCAGATGCTACTTTTAATAATATATTTTCATCAATTGATATTTCTTGTGGATTTGAATTAAAAATTTCTTTAATTTTTTCTGGTAAATTATTCTTTGTATCTATACCAAGCTATTTAGCAACGTTTGCTGCATCAGACATTAACTATTCATTATTAAAATCAACTGAATAAATAGAACCATTAACTCCAATATGAAATAACCTATTTTCGCCTAAATCAATATTTAATTCAGAATCAAGCCCTTTAAAAAAATTCAAAATTTGTTCTTGTAAATTACCTTCTAAATCCCAACCTTCTATGCCCTTAGAGAATTTTTGCATAAACTTGGCAACATTCTCTTCGCTGCCAAAAACTTGTTTCCAATCTTCAGCAGTTCCATGAATTAAATCATATAATGAAGTAGTACCTATTTTAAAATTATTAAAAGCATCATAGATTTTACCCTCAGTTCCAACAATTTCTTGTAGCTTTGTTAAATAAGCCTACATACTGTTTTCACCTTCAGTAAAACCCGAAAGAGTATTTGAATCAAAAATATCACTAATTTCAAAGCTTAACCCATCATTATCTATATCAACATCCATATCGCCCATTTGTTCCATTGCTGCCAATATTTCTAATACCTAAATTTCAGCATCAATAATCGCAATTTCCGCGTCAGCGAGTTCGTTAATGCCAGAAGCCATATTTTGTTTTAACTGATCTGCACTACCAACAATATTTAATCCAGCTGATGAAATATCTACAGTAAGTTTGCCATCAACAACTTTCAGATTTTGTGCGCCTTCCTATAATAAAGTTGCTGCATCTTTTCCAGCCACACTGAATTCTTTTCCTGCAGCTTTCATTAAAGAAGAAGCTGTATTAACAATATTATAGAAATCCTAAACACCCATATAGCCACTTTTTTCTGCTGCAGTTATAGTCTTAATTGCTTCAGATGCATTTTCCCATGCATTTACTGCTGTTTGCATATCATCAGGCAATTTGTTAGACATAAAATTCATTGCATCAGGGCTAGTCATGGCTTTCTATACAACATCCTGCATCATCTTTGCAGTGTTGCTAATTGCTCCATTAAACCCTTTTAATTTATTAGTGCCTTCATCTATACCATCAAGGCGCATTGCATCATTAAATTCACGTAAAGCACCAGTTAAAGTCTAAAAACTTTCTTTACTATCAATAATTTCGTCTAAAAATCCGTCAGCTTTTTGTGCATCTATACGTTTTAATAAAGCATAAATATTAGCTAAAGAACTTTCTGTAAACTATAATCCTTCAGCAGTATGAGTAACGTCAAGAGATTTAGCTAAATCTGGAAACTGACTAGCTAAAGAACTATACCAATTTATTGTGGTAGTAAGATCTTTATTATTTAAACTACCATTTATACCATTAGATAATAATGATATAATATTATCTAACATCGCCGCTACTGCATCTTCTAATTCAGCTAATTGTTCTGGTTTAATTTTTCCAGCTTGTACTAGTTTCTATCCGATATCATGAACTAAGCTAGGAATCGCTGTTTCGCTACCAATTTTTAAAATACCATCTTCATAAGCAGCTCCAAACTTTGCTAAATATTCATTAAGCGCATTTTCATTGTTATCAAATAAATCTTTAAGTCCTAAATAAGATACATTTACAGCTTGGCCTGCTTTAGCTTCTAAGACAGAAGATAACTATTCTGTCGCAGTCGCAGTATCATTAATAGTTTGATTGATTAAGCTAGCTTTCGCATCCACATATGAGCTATATATCTCTTTTAATGCAGGATCATTAGGATTCCAATTAGCATCAGTTTTTTCATTCATATAATTAGAAAATGCTTGAAAATCTTTAATTAAAATATTTCCGAACTAATCTACAATTATATTTGTTATATTATCATGTAGAACCTCTTCCATATTCAATTCATAATAGTCCATTAAATTAGCAAAAGCATCTGGCGACATTCCACCAGCATTGGATAAAGTATCTTTTAAATTAAGATTAGACTATGCTCTCGCAGTCAATAGTTTTGCATATACCTAATTTAAACCTTGAGTAGTATGACCTTCTGTAGTACTCATTTCAGCATAAATACGAGTATATATATCAGCCATATCAAAACCAGCCTATACTACGCCATTATCATCAACCGCACCCGCGCGAGCTAGTACTTCATATAGCTTACCTTCCGTACCAACAAACTCGCCAGCTACTAAATCTTCAACCTATTCTAACGCATCAGTTAGCTTATTAATTTGAGAATTAAATGCAGCTTCAAGTTCATCAGAACTAGCATCAGGTTTAATTTGCTTTAAGAGATTAACCGCATTTTGGCCACCGGATTCAAGTACGCGAAGAATCATTTCATCTGTGCCATTTCTAATTAAATCTTCAATTTGGCTTAAATAAACAGAAGACTCTTCCTAAGTGGCAGCTTTTTCTTCTAGATCAAGTAATTTTTGTATTTGATCAGCCTAATAAGAAGCAGCAGCTTCACGTCCTAAAAGAGAAGCGGCACTACGTTTAATATCGGTATACTTACTCAACCCTCTAATCTACTAAATTAACTTATTGGCTTCATCATTTCTTTCCGTACTTGTAGTAGCATTTAAGAATCCATCTAGTGCAATGCTGTCTTGAATAGCACGATCAGTTTGATCTTTAATATACTAGTCAATGAATTCTTCGCTATAATTTAATTGAAGTAGCTTTTCACGCTGAGCATTAATATATTCATCCATGTAACTTTCGCCTAATACGAAAGACTGTAAGACTGAATTATAACTAAATGCATCAGCACTTAATGTTTTTCCGACAATATCGGTGTAAGATTGTCTAAATGCTTCTACATCAGCGAGAGAAGAAGCTCCTTTTATAGTATAAGAAGTCGCATTTTTGATATTAGATAAATAAGTGTCACCAATAGAACTAATGGATTTTTCAATAGAATCAATAGTAGCTTGAGATACTTTACCATTTAATTCTGATAATAAAGTAGGAAGTTTACTGGTATCTAACTAATAAGTACCATTACCATTACTAATTAAATATCCTTCTACATATTCACCAGCGTCATCAATATAACCAACAAGCTATTCATAGCTTATATCTAAAGCATTTGCTAAGTTTTCTACAGAATCTATGCTAATATTAGAATAATCTTTAAAAATATCTTCAAATGCTGAAGAAATATTCTATTCTCGACGTGTTTTAGCTTTTAATAATAATGCTTTCGCATTATTAAGCTCTGTAGTAGTGGCCCCTTCTTCATTTTCTAATACTTCTATTTCTGATTCTAGGTCTTGAATCCATAAATCTATATTTTCGACAATTACGTTCCCAGCAGAATCAAACGCTAAACCCAGTTTTTCCATTTTTTCTGGGATACTTTCTGTAGTAAAATCAAAATTCCATGTTGTTGATAAATAATTTAATAAATCTTCATATGCAAAAGTATCAGATTCTGCTACTTTGGTATAAGAATCAATATGATTATTAGCATATTCATTTTTATGTAAATCTGCTAATGCTTTAATACGCTCACTATTAGTATCAAATGAAGAAGCTATAAATTGCTAAAATTCAGCAGCACTTTCAGATAAATTCTCTGCTGCTACGGTTACATAGGATCCAATTGTTGTATCTCCGGATAGCCAATCTTTATGAGCAGCTTTAATCTTTTCTAATGCCGCTTTATTGGTTTCTGTAACTTTAATTAATCCATTATCATCGCCCAAAGCAGAAATCATAGAATTGGCAATAGACTCATTAATAGATTGATATGTTTCATAAATGATGCTACTATATTTTTTAAGTTCCTGAGGTAAATTATTAATATTTCCAGACAAGACTTTAGATATTAAATCTTGTGTTATTAATTCATTAATTTTCTCATCTTTTAATTCCTAAATAGCCTAATCCATAAAATCGTCTAAAGACAGTTCTTCGCCGGCAGCATCAGCGAGTTCTCGTGCTTTTTCTCTAATTGCTTCGTCGGAAAAAATAAAAGGATTTTCCTATCCTTCTTCTGTTAAAGTCGCCAATAAATATGCTTCCCAATCTGTATTAACAATATTTTCTGCTTCTTCAATATCATCTAACATTTGCTATTCTAATACTTTAGCGTATGAATTAATAGCTTCTTCTGGATAAAATAGCCCACTTGTTGCTAACTAGGCTTTCGCGCGAGAATCAAATATAGCATCAATCTCTTCTTCAGATTTCCCTGCATACTACTGAGCAATAGAATTATATAAATTCTATCCGGTTAAACTATTTTTAAATTCATTTAATTTTGTTATATAGGGACCAACAATTTCATCATTAGTCATTTCATCAATGGCCATTTGAATAAAATCAGTAGCATTAAATGTTTCTCTTAACTCATTCAGGTTATCAATTGCAGCCTATTTTAAGCTAGCAATGCGAATAGATGCAGTTCCTTCGGAAATGCCTCCTTCCTTTTCTAGCGATAATCTAGCCTCAGTTAAAAAATCATCTTCACTAAGTAATTTTCGTTCCTATCGTAACTATTCTGCACGTTCGTTTATTTCTTCATCTGAAATTTGTATCGTATCAGATAGTGCGGTATGTAAAAATCCGGAAATATCTCCTGATTTAATTTGAGAAATAGCAGCATTCTATTTAATATACTCCTAAGTTGTTTCGCCAGCCTAATTAAATTCATTATTCACTTGATCGATTAAATATTCTAAAAAAGTAACTCCAGATTCAATTGATCTCTAAGCTAATGCTTCCTAATATCCCGTATATGCTTCTACTAATGATTCTGCTGTAAAACTAGTTTTTTCTTCTAAATCATTATACTATGATAATTTTAATTGATCCTCTAATTCCTATGTCGTCCATTGATTATTATTTATAGCATCCCATAAATCCTAATCATATTCTGTTAATTGATTATATTGGGAAGTCAAATTATCTATAGCATCTGTTCTTAACTATTCATTTTCTGCTAAATATGCCTTTCTAACCGCTTGTAAATCACGATAATAAAATTTTCCATTTATTATTTCAAAGTTTTCATCATTTAAAGTTGTACCTAATTTAGCCGCCATCTCTCGAGCAGATTTTAGATCCATACCACCCGTAGCATTAGAGATTGCTTTAGTAAAATCTTCTACTTTTTCTTCAATAGTAGAAAAGTAAGAATCAATTTCTGCAACTAAATTTATAGAGAGCTAATTTTTTAATTTTTTAATAAGCCCTAATAAATTAGAATTATCTAAATCCAATCCTTCAACAGTAGATAACTAAGTAACAAAATCCATAATACCTGTCAGCGAAGTTAAATCTGCTGTATTCAATTTTGATACTGCATTTGCTCTAATTTCAGGAGATTCAATCTATCCAATTGCTGTATAAATATCGGAAATACTCTAAATAATACTATTTTTTTGCATATCAGATAAATCTATATTATCTAATACTTTCTATATCTATGCCGTTATGCCAGGTAAAAAATCAAATCCAAAACTGGCTGTTAAGCCTTGTAATTGTTCAGAAAGATTTTCATTATTTGAAAAGTTATTATTAATAAAATTATTATAAGCATCAATATTAGATTTAGCTTGCTTATCATATTCTAGAAGTAAATCAGCCTAATAATCTCCTAAGTGTTTATAAATTTCAGTCTATTGAACTTGTTTTCGACTATATTTGCCTAAATTAGAATATAACTAATCAATTTCTGCGTTCTAAAGCCCATGAGTATGCTCTTCAAGTTCACGATACCACTAATAGTCATAAGCCTCTATAAAATCACGCCATAAATCAACTGGTGTCTTTTGACGCAAATTACCATTTTCATCTGTAATCCAGTCATCGACGTTCGCAATCGTTTCGCCAGCAGCATTTTTTCTAGTCCCCGCGGCAACATCCTTCTAGAACGTATCCCATTCTTGACTCAAACGTCGTGCCATAACTGCCCCCTAAAATTCTGTTGCTGGATGGTTAGTTAAATTGCCAAGAACAGAAATCCATTCAGTCATAGCTGTATTCATACGGTTATCAATTAATTCTTCTTGGTATTCAATTGCTTTCATTGCAATTACTAAGTCATCATAATTGTTCTTCATAAAAGTAGAAATTTCCTTAGAAAATTCCGGGAATATTTCCACTAATTGTTTTGTAGCATCAGAATTATTCATACCTTCTGCTGCGGCCGCACGAGCTCTTTTAATAATTTCTTCGTATGTCTGTTTCCCTTCATCGGTTAATACATATCTACGCCCCTCTATTAAATCCATACCAGCTACATAAGTATTATTTGTACCAAATCCTTCATGACGACGCTTGGCGCCTGCCGACTCATTATTAAATTCACCAAATAAATCCTATATAGTTGCTTCATTTATCTATAACTAACTTAAATCTTTTTGACGTATCTAATTAGCAGTACTAGAATTATTAAACATTGAACCAAATAAAGGACTATTCTATTTAATAGGCTCTTTGCCATAAATAGTTTTCAATATATAATCTAAATCATTTAACCCAGCTAGTTCAGCAGACAAATTGTCTAAATAATCAGTTTTATAAGCCTAGGCTTTAGCTTCTGCTAACTGCTGATAACCATTTGTCATATCAACAATATAATTTCCTTCTATAGTCATAGAAGAAATTAATTCTGGATAAGATGCAGCTATCTCATTCTATAATTTTACAAATTCTTCTTTTGCCTCACTGCTATTATACTAAGCAGTAGATAATTCATCATATTTTTTCTTATAATCGGCTAAAGTTTTTAATTCATCTTTGGATTTTAATTTTTCATTATTTGTAGACTTAACTGCATCAGATAATTTTTGAACTTTTTCTTCAGTAGATTCACTGGCCATGCCAATTGCTTCGATAATCCCAGGAAGAGCGGTAAGTACTCCAATTACAGCACCCCATCCACCACCAATCATAAAACCTGTTCCAACGCCAGATAAAGCTGAGCCAAGTCCAGTTGCCAAAGCTTTTTCCTATCTTTTCGTATTAATATCCATAGAAGCACCAATAGTGGTCGCTATTAATCCAAGCGCAGAAACACCCATGCCAATTTTATTTAAACGAGTTTTTTTATTTAATTCCGCCTATAACTTTCGCTATGCTTCTGCTTCTTTTTGGGCCGCTTCTACTCCTTCTTGTGCAGCTCTTCTCATTTCTTGACGCTTATTTAAACTAGATCTTATATAAGCGTCTTCATCCGATTTATATATTTGTGCTTTTTCAATAGCTGCTTCTGTTTCAACTACTACTTGTTCAGCTGCGGCAATCTTACTTTCAGCCATTATTTTTGCACGAGTGGTAGAAAAATGAGCTTTAACGGTATTAAAAAGATTACTAACTAATGTTGCCAATGTAATAAAAATAGAACTAATTTTTCCTACTGAAGCCAGCAATCCAAATTTATCGCTAAGCTAATCTAGACTAGTAATTGCCTTATTAGCCCAATCTAAAGTAGCCTTATAAAAATCTTCTAAACCACTATTAACATATAATGCCTAAACACTTGTCTAAAACTATTGTGTTTTAGCTTTAACAGAATCTAGAGTTTTTAAGAACTATAACTAACTAGCATCTTCAGATTCCGCCGCTTCCGCACTTAATTCCTTCAATCTATCATAAGAAGAAACCAATGCTAAGAAACGTGATTGCTATCTATTACCAGCCATAATAGTAGCAATATAACGTTGCGTATTAGTATCAATCGTATCCCATTTCTCAGCTAATTCCATAATAACATCATCAAAATTACGGAATTCTCCTGCCGCGTTATGAATACTAATTCCTACTGTCTATAAAGCTTTATCAACGCGGTTCAAACTCATTTCCTATCCTTCACTATCTACCAACTTAGAAGGATCAGAAGTCATTTCGCCATATCTACTAATAATAGACTTCATAGCAGAACCAATGTTTTCAGCAGATTCACGAGTTGCTTCAATCATTACAGCCATCATCGCTGTAGTATTTTCAAAACTACTACCAACAGCTTGGGCAGAAGACGCAGTTTTACTCATTGCACTTGCTAATTCAGTTACACTGGTAGCAGAACTCGCGGCGATAGCTGAATAAACATCAACAACCGTCTAGGCATCCGTCATCTCCATTTTGAATGAACGAACCGCGTTAGTCATATAGTCGGTTGCCTATGCATAATCTAGTCCAGATATACGAGCCATTTTCAAAGTCTATTCAGTTAATGCCATTACATCGGCTGTCTATAGACCCTATTGATAGTACAACTAAGATACTTGATATACGCCGCTAATAGAAGCTGCATAATCACGTGCTAATTGAGTGTATTTCGGCATCTAATCCCATAATTCACTCTAATCCATACTGGTAACAATTGCAATTTCTGTAATAGTAGCATCCAATTCTTTAACCGTAGAAATAACTGAATCAATTGCTTGTCTTATCATTCGAATTGCTGCATAGACACTAAACCAACGCTGTACAACACCCTATAATTTTCCTAAAGCCTATTCTTTTGCAGCAACCTAATCTAATTGCTATTTATATGCAGATGCTTCATTAATTGGAAAAGTATTCTATAATGTAGATGCACCAGTATTGCCAGCATTTGACTTAAAATCATTTAAAGTCTTATTTTGTTGCTATTCCATCTATGTACGCAATTCTGCAATCTATTTAGATAAGTTTGCATTTTCTTCACGTAGTACATTTAATTGAGACTATAATTGTGTAGTCGCATTTTCATAACTTGCTTGCCGTGACTACGCAGTTGTTAAAACTTTTTCAGCGGCTTCCTTTGAAGCTGTTTGAGAAATAAGTTTTTCTTGATTTTCTTGTATATTTCTCTATACTCTTCCGAAAGCAGTATCAAAATCTTTCGTAGTCTAATTAACAGCTTCATTAATACTATTTTCTCCAATTAAACGTTGAATTCTAATTAACTATTCAGGCTTAATTTCTCCGCCATTCTAAGTCAAAAACTCCTAAAATTTTGCTTTAATAGCTTCTATAGATCCACGAAGATCAATAGAATTTATAAGATTATTAATATTATTACTAGATTTATCATCTGCCCCAAAAACTACTTTATAGAATTCACGTGCGCCATTAAAAGATCCACGTAACTCACTAAATAAATTTTGAATTCTTCCTTTAATATTTTCTGGAGTTAAATCTTTAAAAAAGGTATCTAACATTCCTTTAGTATCAACATTCTATCCTTTCAGAGCGTTAGATAATCCTTTTTCCATGGTCTCACGTAAAGAGCTAAAAATATTATTATATGAATTAGAAATATTTTTTAATTCAGAATCTAAATTCATACGTCCTTCTTGAGTAGATAGAATTGAAGACTAATTTTTATTTAAACTTAATTGTGTATCACTGATTTTTTTCTCAATCGTATCAACTTCCGCCTATGCTTTTTTTACTTCCGCTGCCGCATCTTGAGCGCCTCTTTGTAAATCTTGAAATAATGTAGTAGCATCTGCCTTGGATAAATCTGTCCCTAATCCTGCAAATACATCTTTTAACTACTAAGACCCTTCAACCGCGGCTAGTAGACCCTAGTTAAACTTTGTATTTAAATCTTGTTCTAATGCAGCAATCTAACTACGAAAATTATCAATCTCGGTACCAAAGCTTCCAAAATTTAAATCGCCAACAGTAACCTATTGAAGTAAGCGAACCACATTCTAAATAGCTTCTCCTGCATGATTTGCCTTTTCCACAATAGCATCAATCTAAGTGTCACTAGATGCCTTTGGAAACATATTTTTACTTAATCCTTTTACTTCGTTACTGGCCTGTTCGAAAGCTTTAGTAATACTCTTACTAAGACTAGCTCCTGGGTCAAGCTTCTGAATTTGACTTTGTAATTCAGATAAACTTTTCTAATAACCAACAACTTTCGCCTATAAATCAATCGTAACGCTAGCCATCAAATCTCACTCTCCTTTTATCCCAAATAAAAAAAGAGCCACTTTCTACAAGAAAGTGGCTATCAAACATCTGGGTCTAAATCTTCACTCAGATGCTAAATCTCAACTATTAAATCTTTATCGTCACCGACAGTCTCCGGCAACCCTATTATAT
>AUXO017180458.1_pt1 | contig 16685 bp, 21 predicted proteins | sample 768731 | NCBI WGS metagenome assembly AUXO01 (sample SAMN02715735, study PRJNA202380) | gut metagenome | biome: sheep rumen | host: Ovis aries | place: New Zealand: Palmerston North
TTATTTTCAAAATCACCCTTTACGACAGAGAAATTACCACTGTATCTTTTTGAACGTGGAGGGAGATTTTTTATCTCATCGTCAAGTGTATATCTGATATTATTGTCAACGAGTGCATACAAGAAATCCTTATACTTGATGTCATTTTTTCCATTGAAAAGGTCGTTGAAGACTTTAACTTTTGTAATGGTATCACATTCAAGTATATATCTTTGAATCATAACTCTTTCAGTGTCATCTGGTATTTGGTTTGTGAAATCCCAACTGACATATAACATTGGATTCAACATATCCTCGAAGAACCAGTTTGACTTGAACTCAAAATTTGTGATATTGTTGACTTTTGTTATTGATGGTGCTTCACTTGGAACCTTACTTGTTATGATTTTACGGTATGAACCGTCAGACAAACGAAGTGTACTTCCGGTTGTACCACTTACATTCGACATTGTTGACAATGTGGCTTCGAGACGGTCGATTGAGTTTTTCAAATAACCGAAAGATGGAATCTGATATGTTATGTTTTCATCTGGATTTTCCGGATTTGTGACGGTCAATGTTACACTTTCTTCATTCGATGTCACTGCATCGTTTATCTTATCCAGAATTTCCATACTGTTGTTAGTCAAAACCACAGCTTGGTCAAGAAATGTACTGAATGAATTTTTTACTTTTGACATAATATTTTATATATTTAAAGTTATTTATGTGTTTATTACATTGGATTTTGTGATTCAAAATCTCTTAGTTTGTCTAATATTTTAGGTATAATTGGATTACGTACACAATCTTCCGGACCAAACTCTACAACACCGACGTAATCTTCTCCATTGAAAATCTTTGTGATATATTGTAGTGCAGACTGTTTTTTCTTTTTATCAGTTTTAAAGTCAACTTGTTCACAGTCACCTAGGAAAATCATCTTCGAGTTCTCTCCGATTCTTGTCACAACGGACTTGAAGATATTCATTGTTATGTTTTGTGCTTCATCCAAGATAATTACAGCATCATCAATGGAAAGACCACGAATATAAGCAAGAGGAAGCACCTCTATCAATTTTTCCTCGAATAGTTTTTCAGCAACTCCATCTGGAAGCATCTTATTGAGATTTCCAATGTATGACATGATGAATGGTTCCATTTTTTGTTCCACATTTCCTTTTAAGAAACCAATCTCTTCTTCTGGAATAGAAGTGACAGACTTACATAGTATTACTTTTTTATATCCTTCTTTGAGGAGTCTTAAAGCAGTATTAAGTGTGACAAAAGTTTTGCCAGTACCCGCTGAACCGGAACATATAGTAACCTCTTTTTTCCTTATACTTTTTACTAGTTCTTTTTGTTTTTCGGTTTTACATTTCAAATCCTTGATTGTAAATAAATCCCTAGTGTCCTTTTGTTTAGTTTCGAGATTTTCTGATTTCTTTATTCTAGAAGCCATAATTTTAAGTTTTTTATATTTTACTCACTTGTTTTGTTCTTTCGCTTCTACATTATTTATGAACTAGAACAACATAAATAATATATAATTAGTTTAATTCTATGAACAATATTTTAGATTTTTTTGAGTATAAGATGCAAGCAAGATTGTATGAGGAAAGTCTTGTGACATCACAAATACTCGAACCGTTGGATGAAAGTATAAGAGGTAAAATTCGTAAAAAGATAAATCAAAAAGCAGAGGTATTCGTAAGGGAGGCACTTAGGGATGAGATTGAAATGGGTGCCAAATTAAACGAAGTCATACAGAATTCAGTAGATGAACTAAAAGAACGTATCGACGAGATACAAAAGTTTGTTGATAAAACAAGTCCAAAAAAGACAAAAATTTTCAAAGAACTTGAAAAAATTTTTGAAGAGATTCGTAATTCTTCATTTGAACTCCTTGAGATATTGAGTGGTGTGAAGATAAACTTTGCAGACTATGCCCAAAATGCAACGATGGCAACGTTTGTTAATTTCGGTGTTCTTTTTATTCCTACGAGAAGTATCTTTTTGCTGAAGAAATCATATAAGTATTTTATCGGTATTATCAAAAACACTATTCGTAGAGACTTGTTGATGCTTATGCTTAACTTTGACCAATTTGAAAACACGGTTCTTATTCAATCGTTGGAAGATGATGAGCAGAATAAAATTGATAATGAGGTCAAGACAAGACTTGATGCTTACGATGAGTTTTCACGTCGTTTGATTGGTGGCGAAGGTGGAAAAAAGAGAGGTTTGAGTAAAGCCGAACTTGAAAAGATTACAAAGGTTGCAAGGTCTTTAAAGGATGGTATATCAATACAAATGAAACTAAACGATAGAAGAAGTGGTGTAATCGGTTTTGACACAAGATATGACAACACATATACAAAGACTCTAGACCAATTGAAATCATTTGTACTAGAAGATGATTCCAAGTATCTAGAATCAATCAAGGCTGGAATGAGGACACAAGCACTTGATGAGGTTGATACTAAGAGTTATGTCGAACTTCTTATATCGGCAGCAGAAGAATGTGCTTATGAGGTATCAAATGCAATTCATACAAACTTCATCGACAAAGTTTCCGTGTTCAAGCTAGCCAACCAGAAACAACTTATAGAATTGGTGAAAAAAGATAAAGAAATGTTTGATAAAGAAAGGATTGAGGAGGATAAAAAACGTGAAGAAGAATTAAGAAAACACGAAGATGAAGAATTAGAAAAAATGATAAATGAAGAGGGTCCAAAAATCTTCAAAAAAGTTGTAACAGACAATTCCGGAAATCCAGACAAACAAGTTGAAGAATTTAAAAATCTTGATGATATTGAAATCGATGACAAAAAATATGATAAAAAAAGTATTTTGTCAAGCTGGTTATCTTTATATGACAAAGATTCACATAGTTTTAAAAATTGGGAAGATAATAAAGATGAAATTACAGATTTGTTAAAACTTTATTTCAACGAAACACCAATAAATGAAGATAGTTTCACAAAATATTCAAACATTCTTGTAGATTGTCTTCTTCCGTGTGCATGTGAAAACATTAGAGTTAAAAAGAGAATCAAAGATGAAGAGTTGGATGATGATTATAGTGAAATTGATTCAGATGAAGATACAGAAGATATTGAAAAATTAACATTGAAAAACGCCTTTTCAATTCTTGCTCTCCGTAAAGCAGATTCCAGAGAAAAAAGACTATTGGAATCAATATATGAAGATACGAGTATAAGTGAGAAAAGAGAGACAATGGAAGTTGACAAGAAAAAGAAAAAATTGTGGGAAACAGCTTTAAAACTTATTTCTGATAATCTTGTAAAACTTGAATCAGATGTTATTCTCGAAGTAATAGAAGGAATGTATAATGAAGACGACATGACATATAAGATGTCAAGTAGGATTATGAAAGATATCGTATCTCAGTTAGAAAAATTGAAAGAAATAAAAAACAACGATTACGATACATCAATAACTGAAAATAAAGAAGATAAAAAATAAAAAAAGGTGAGTGGTTATTCACTCACCTTTTTCAATAAATATAATATGGTTACTATTTTTGACATATTGTCCGGAAACGGATTCCAAAATGGTGTGGGGACTATTATCATAAGTGGAAATTTAAATAACGACGACGGGTCTTCAGATGTTACACCGGTCGAAGAAAACTATGAAAATGTTTTCCTCACTATCGACAACTCACACAGCAGTTGTACAGACGAAGATTTATATTACATCAACATATCAAACATATCAAATATAGATTGTTATAAAGATATAGATACTTTCTATAAAATGGATGTAACTTTCTCTGATGGTAGAACTATTGAATTTGAATACATTGATGAGAACAAAATGAATATAGACTATACCAAACTTTTACGTTGGTTTAAAGGAGATGCTTTTGAGTCAAGTTATTCAGAAGATAGTGATTCTGAATAACTATCTTATATTCAAATTATTTCTTAATTTTTCAATCATCATATTGTATTCTGTTTTTTCGGTATACTCAAATACCAATGGGTCTTCTTGTGATTTGAAATATATTTCTATCACATAGAGACCCATCACTTTATATATTGTGTTGAAATAAAGTATATCTTCAACTCTATAAATTGAATTGTCAATAGTTATTGTCATGATTAAATATCGAATATTTTTTTAAGAGTTTCTACAAATTTTCTGTTTCTCATACTACTATTATAAAAACCAACCCATCTACATCCTCCCCAGTTAGTTTCACCGGATGTGCAGTGATACTCATCGAAATTCGGAACACCCTTTTCACCGACGAAGTTATAATACAAGTCATATATGGTGATTCCGTCTTCAGTCTGATATGGGAATTTGTTGCACATTTCCATAAACTTATATTTGTTCATAGGACTTGGTATATGTGGATTGAAAAATTTGCACCCAAATCCGCCGTTTGGAAACCTTTCAAAACATTTCTGCAATCTTCTCCACCATATTCTTTTTTTCGCCATAGAATCAAAATAAGGCTTGCTCTCGGAGTTATAAATCTTCATATATCTAGGTTTGGTGTCCGACCACTCTGTGTCCTTTGTGATAAACTGGTCGTCACTCCACATGATAAAGTCATCTGTGAGGTCTGGAACCTTTTCTATAACAGTTCTAACCTTATGAATGATATTAGCATCCTTATCGTGTTTATAAATATCATCTGCAAACACCCATACAATATCATCACCCAAAGATGGTATCTTTTCAATTTGTGTAGATATAATAATCCTGTTCAAACATTTGAAATACTTTCTTATGCTTGCAACAGCGACTTTTATCTCAAAATTTTTATTCTCAAAACTCTTAACACCCAATGGTATGACAACATCGTGTTTTTCTTTCATTTCGGTCATAAATAATATATAAAATATTTATGTACAAATGAAAACACTTTCGGGAAGTTTATATGACTATCTTTTGTTTTATGAGTGTGCAGTAAAAGATTGGCTTCCTGGTAAACATGCACAGAAACTTCAAATTGCACAGCAAGCACCAGGAACACTTATGAACCACATCAATTGGAATGTAAAAGGAACAACGGTGAAAGGTGATTCTGGTGGAAACACAAAGTGTGGGATAACCCATAAAACATGGGCGGCGTGGTATAAAAACAATGCCGCCAAATATGGTTTGTCAAGTGGTTCAAATGTGAATAAAATGGATAAGAAAGGATGGTTATCATATATAGACTCGAATTGGATTAAATGTGCAAATGAAGCATGTTCAATAGTTCTGTTCCAAGCAAAATGGGGTGGATGGAGTAAAGCAAACAGTTGTTTGTCACTTTTAAAACAGAAAGCGGATATTACAAATTATAACTATAAGACATACGGAAGTGTTTATGAACAAATTGCAGATGCAACACACGCTTTCAAAAATCCAATGGATGCCTTTCAAATAATACGAAACTCACATCAACAATATCTATATGACCTTTCTGCACCTGGTATGAAAAATAGAAAATTCAGAATAGGATGGATGAGAAGGGAAGTTGCTACATTTCAAGACGACGGGTTGTATGTTGAGACAGGAAATTTAGCAAATTATGTAAATGAGAACACATCACTACACGACTGGAGGGCGATGTGTAAAAAACAAAAGGGAAAAATTCCAGGTTATGTGAAACTATGCAGTTGGGATAATATGCCTACAAATCCGGAGGCATATGCAGATATAGATTTCTCCCCATATAACTTCGGTTATGGAAACTATATAGAAGACCATGGTGGAAGTTATTCACCTACTTTTTCATCATCAAGAAAAGACCCACATCTCTCGGCTTCAAAAAAGACAGAATTGAAAAAGGGAGTTTTGCTTGGTTCGAGTTTTAATATCAAATAAAATTAGTTATATATGAGTGACAACGATGCAATAAACGAAATAATTTTTCACATGAAAAAAAATGGAGGTATTGTATATGAGACACCATACTTCCTTAATTTGTTTGCAATAAGAGATTCAGATAACCCAAACACATTCAACGATAAACTATTTGTCTTCTGGTATGATGAAAGTGGAAAAGTGAATGTGTTTTCTCCACAAAAGGGTTTCACCACAGACCCTGGTTTCAAATCCCTCACATCACCGGTGAATGGTAACGGATGTGCAATTCTTAGAGAGGGTTGGTATCAGAAACTTTGGACTATTGGGAAACATAATGGAAAGTATACGGCATTAGTACAAGGTGGTGGTCCATGTGCAGTATACCGTGACCGAAACCGTAATAAACTACTGGAAATGGATGATAGGTCTGTAGATACCGGTTGGTTCGGAATAAACATGCACAGAGCAAACGAAATAGGTACTGCAACAAAGGTTGAGAATTGGTCTGCCGGTTGTCAGGTGTGGGCAAACTCGGGTGAGTTCAGACAGTTTATGAACTTAGTCAACAAAGCAAATAGTTGTGGTCAATCTGTTTTCTCATATTTTTTGACGAATAAGAAAATGATGGCCGGTATTGACATAAACTATGTGAAGATGAACGCTTCCGGAGATATGGGTGCTGTCGGAAACGGATTCTATGGAAAAGAACTTGTAATAAATTATGGCGGTTCAACCACACATGAAGTAAACAAAGTTATCAATCTTTCGAAAGCGAGAAATCGTCAAAAAGGTTCTGACCCAAATTTAAATGAAAATAGAAAAAAAGATTTTGATGCTTTGGCCAACAGATTAATAGATGAAACACCATCACTTGGAAGAACTATAACAAAATCACAAGAAATGTATGACACTTCAATTTTGAAGGGAGACCAAGTTTCAAAGCAAAGAATAAAATAAAAAAAGGAGAAAGAATAATCTTTCTCCTTTTTTCTATATCAACTGTTTCGAAATAATCTCAATCTTGTTTCGTATTGCAAATCCAAGATTGTCAAGTGTTTTGATTGATTCCTCAAAGAAATTTATCTGAACACTTATCATTTTTACTTGTAATTTTAGCTCAGAGCAATCACTTTGTATAAAGAGTTGTTTTTCAGAACCACTAAGTTTAATGTCATAATTTGTTGTGTATTCACGAAACCGACTTGCACATTGTTTGTCAAACAACTCCTGTCTCTTCTCGAGAAGAATACGATATTCACACATTTTTTCAACACACATCTGTCTGTATGATAGTTGGTATACTTGTGCTTCATTTAGTTTACTCGTATCACTCGCCGAATTTACTAAATTTTTTATATCTTCAAGCCATTGGTTTCTCTCATCCTTGAATCTCTTTTCGAGTTCAACATTTGTTGTTTTTATCTTCTCGTCATCTATCGGTTTCATAACACGACATCTTTCTTTTTTAATTCTTCAAGTTCCTCATCAATCGTTTTTCCAGTATCGAATGAAATTGGAATTTTCAATTGTTTTTCTTTTTTTTCAAGATGTTTTTGAAAATCATCAAACTCTTTGTTTATTTTTTCTCCCATATAATAAAAATAACAAATTTATTGTTTGTCCATCTTTATCACTATATTCTGCTTTTTGTTGTTGATTGCTGCACTTGTCTGTCTGTTTGCATCAATGACTGCACCGTTTGAAATCAAAGTGGAGTCAAGTTTCTTTTCAATATCTTCCATACGGACTGACATGATTGAATCTTGTTTCTGATTGTTAATAGTCATTTCTTTCTGATACTTTGCAACTCTTTGTGTTGCATTTTTTGTACTACATTGATTTACAAACATCAGCAAAATGATGATGATTACAACTAAAAATCCATTTTTGTTTAAAAAATTAGATAACTTTTCCATTTTGTTTTACTTTTTAAAATATAATTTTGATTCTTCTTTTCTTCTATTTATAAGTCCTTGTGAGGTTTTTCCACATACTTTTACCCATTTCATAAATTCGTCTGATATTGATGGGTCATCCGGTTTTGAATTTACTTTCTTCAGTAGAGTTGATGACTTCAAATTCACAAGACCGACATTCATGGCAAATGATACGATTGCTGAGAACATATTGTCTGTTACTTTCGATGTGATGAGTTTTTGAATTGGTTCAATGAAGTTTTTTGTCAAGTCATTAGTATTTAATGACCCTTCATATTTTTTAATTATAGATAAACCATCCGAAGTCATTTTTGGAAATTTTGGTTTCTCAGTTTCAGTTGGTTTGTTCGGGTCAAACAATTTGTTGTTTGTTAAAAAATATGAAAAATATTTCTGACCTTTTTGATATGCCTTATTAATGAGACTCATAAAGTATGAAAACTCACCTGGACTTGCCCATACTTGACAACCGGCAGACCACCCTTCTACATTTATTGAAACTGCATTTTCATTTGCCCTGTGCATATTTATTCCAAACATACCGGTATCGGTCTTGGATTTATTCATATCCAATTCCTTGTCCTTGTCGTTATCACGATATACTATGCATGGATTTGCTTGAACCAAGGCGGAATATTTACCCTTATGTAGTCCTTTTGTCCAAAGTCTCCTATACCATCCTTCTTTTAAGATTGCACATCCCTTTGAACTGACAGGAGATGTGAGTGATTTAAAACCTGGGTCTGTAGTAAAACCCTTTGATGGTGAATATGTGTGTATGACTTTTTTATCATCATACCAATATACAACCAACGTGTCGTTAAATTTATTTACATTTTTATCATTACGAATACCAAAAAGGTTGATATAGAATGGTGTGTCGAAAACAACACCACCATTATCCTTGACGTGTTTTATAATTCTGTTAATGTCCATATTGTAAATTTTTTTCTATCATTATTTATGGACATCAATCACTTACCACCTTTTATCAGGACAACTTTCAGAACTCATTTTTGCTTTCTTTGTGATATAACAACCACATATTTTACAAGTCCAATTGGATTCTTCAAAGTTCTTACACTCACAACACTCATTTATTCGGTTTCTATAAATGCAGAAAGATACACGTTGTCCGTATAACATATATTTCCATAAGGCTTTCAAAAACCTAAATATTCGTCTCATTATTTTTTCGTCCATTTTTATTGTTTCATAGAATTTTATTGAATTCCAAAGTTCATATATTCTGTTGTGTGACTCATCTTCAAGAATCCAATAATAGTCACAATAGGCGTTGTTGTCTTCAAAACCGATAATTTTGTATTCTTTTCCTTTTCCTACCCAAGTCTTACCGATAAATTTCTTGAAATCTTCTATCACATAGTCTGGAATCCCTGCTTCAGATTGATGTTTTATAATTTCATCAACAGAATAAAATCTCCACACATCTTTGTCCTTATAAATTCCACTTTGGATTAAATGTTCAAATCCCATATATAAAATATAACAAATATATATGTATTTATAAAAAAACGGAGAGACTTTTTTATCTCTCCGTTTCTTCTTTTTTTGAAATCTTTGGTCAGATGACTACGAAGTTGGTGTAACCCTTTTCTTCAGCCACCTTACCCCAATCTCGATAAGATTCGGTTGCAAACACTTTGTCAAAGTTCTTACAGAGGTTGTCGAAACCGACTTCGTTGACGATGTGTGTAACTTTGATGTAGAACTCGGCATCTGGGAACATTTCTTTCAAAACTTTCAATTCACCCAAGAACGTACCACCGGCGTCACAAAGGTCGTCATAGAGTATGATTTTCTTTCCGTCATTGACGAAACAGTTTTCGTTATTCAGATTGAAAGATTTGATACGACCGGTCTCGATGTCACGTTCTTTTTCAAAGTATGCATCTTGTTCCTTTTTTCCTCCGTATCGTTTTAATGCCCCTTCGTCAGGGAACACCAAATCCACGTCTCCCATATTCCTCTCCAAGAGAAACTTATAAGGATTATAATCTAGAGTTACCGAATTTCTGATTTCTAGCATAGTTCTCTCGGAATGTGCTTCAAGTATTGCACAGTCCTGATAACCCATCTGACTAATCATCTTACCGACAATTTTGAGCGTGAACGGTCTTTCAAAACTCATCACACGGTCCATCCTCATACCCATAAGATAACGAATGTGAAGATTCCAAATGACACCTTGTCTGTCGAGAATGTCACCGACTTGTAAAAGAATGAACAATTCTTCAGCATTGGTAATTCTACATTCGACCAAATACTCTTCTTTTCTGTTGGGTTCTTCAGTTAGAACAAACTGTACCTCACCATCGGGGAATCTGTCAATACGGTATTTTACATCGCTTTTTTCTACAGACGATAAATTAATTACTTTCATAATCTAAAATGAACATTTGTACGGGTTCAAGTTTGAAAACACTTCTTTCGTGCATACTTTTGATTTTATCAATTTTGGTAACAGACGAGTCGTTGTTGCACATACCTTCCGGTTCGACACCTTCCCTTATGTATCTGTCAAGTTCAGAATATGTGAAACCAAACTTCTCTTCGTCGGTGTTGGAATTTGGAAGACCGTCATCCGGTGTTTTATGTACCAGATGGTGTGGTAAACCAAGAAAGTCTCCAATTTCAATAACTTCTGATACCGTCAGGTTTCCAATCGGTTCAACGTCAGATGCACCGTCACCATATCTTGTAAAATATCCTACATAGTTTTCAGATGCATTGCAAGTACCAACGACACGTCCGTTGTTAGACTGACTGACGGCATAAAGTGTCGTCATACGTATTCTCGCTGGAAGATTTGTCTCGGACTGACTTGACAATTCAAAACCGATTTCCTTTTTGAGTGCTTCAACAGCCGGAGCGATATTCACCGTTATGTAACGTATTCCAATATGTTTGCACACTTCAATAGAGTCATTGATATCCTTCTGAACACCATTTGGCATAAGTACTCCTAACACACGGTCTGGACCGAGAGCACGGGCACATAATTCGGCGACAATTGTACTGTCTTTTCCACCAGATATTCCAATCACTGCATTACAACTTGGTCCGTTGTTATCGAACCAGTCTTTAATCCAGTTGATTAAATCGTTTGTTACTTTTTCCACATTCATAATAAAATACTTTTTAAAAGGTTTTCTTTATCATTTATAACAGTATAAGGTGTTTCTTTTTTATAGTGTGTGAAGTATATTACTTTCACATTATTTTCGTCACACAGAAGTTTTTTCTTTTTATCCAAAGATTGTAGATATTCAAATTGTTTTTCTGAAAATTCAAGTCCCTTTCCCGAAAAATCAACTGGTTCAAAATGTTGCATTCCTTGACATTCTATTGCTATATTTAAATCTGGAAGAAAAAAGTCAAGTCTTTGTCTATTATTCAACCAATTGAACGTTTTTTGTTCTTCAAACAATATATTTTCAGATAAAAGTATGTCTCTAACTTCGTCTTCAAGTTTTGATGATACACAAAACGGACAACCTCTTTTCAAAGAAAGATGTACATGTGGTGACTGAAAGAAATGTCTTCCACATTTTCTGCATATTATCTCAACCTTTTTGTTTACTCCTTCATACTTTACTAATGAATAATCATATTTATCTTTATGAATGGTTCTTGCTTTTGATTCAAATTCTTTAGATGATTCTATCAAAATCTGATGGTTTTTCTGATTTCGTTTTTCTTTTCCACATAGACCACAACCATATCCATTCAACAAGTCGTTTGGTCTTATCCAAAATTCACCATGTTTTTTGCAGATTACACAAACTTTTTTATGTGCATTAACATACTTAACTTTTGAATAATCATAATCTGGAAACTTTTTATTCAATTCTGATATGAAAAATTCTGTTGTTTTATGTTTTCCTTTGCAATAAGGACAACCTTGACCGTTAAGGTGAGCATGTGGTGTCTGCCAAAATTCACCATGTTCTGGACATATTATACAAACTTTTGTGGTGTTGTTAACATACTCTACATTTGAATAATCATACAATATTCCATGTTTTAAAATAGATTTCTCTATGAAAGATTCAACAGTATTTCTTTTCATATAAAATATTCATTGGTATAGTATATTTATGTAGATTATACCAATAAATATTTTTATCTGTTAAACGTTGGATGACAATCTTTCACGAATTTTTGAAAATGACTCAACATTGTAAGGAATACCGTCTTTGAATACCATAACCATTGCATTTTCGTGATTTTTTGAGTACTCTTCATACTGTTCCTTGTTTAGTTCATCCTTGTATTCAAAATGGTCGTCTTTTCTTTCAACGAAAACAAGTCCCTTGTGTGATTTTTTAAGTTTACTTGTATCTGTTTTCGGGTCTTTGAAAATAAACAATTCTTTTCCGTCAATGATACCGAAAGTTGCTTTACATGCACAACCAAACATGTCTCTTGTATTGACAATGATTCTATCGTTTTCAAAAACTGCAGAGAAACAGAAAGCACCAACACCAAACACGACATTGTTTGCTGCAAATCCTCTACGGTCAAGTTCTTTCCATATTTTACCGACAACATTCAAAGTACATCCATCACCAAGAATGACTCCGATATGTTGGTCAAGAACCTTATATCCCTTTTTGTTAATTGTTCCACCAAAAGTATTCCATAAGGATTGAACAGTATCTACAGTCACTGTGAATTGGTCGCCGGAATCTGGTCTGATAAGTAATTTCCCATTGTGGTTCAACACATCCTCTTTCAAAGAAGGAATTATATTGTCAACCATATTCCAATAATCATATGTGTCTGAAACCATAGAAAAACTTGAATTTGGGTAAAGTTCAGTGAGTAATTTTCTGACAAATGTCTTTTCGTCACCATCGATTGCAAAATTTGCTCCCATAACAGAATGTTCTGTTGACACAGCTCCACAACCAATATGACTACCTGAGCAATCTGCATCGTAATATTCGTTGATATATTTCAACGATGGAATTGTACTTGTCTTGTTAAACGACAAAAGCCAAGCGGATGAACATCTTACTGATTCTTCAAGACATGACATACCTCTCATACCGAAATCGGACATTGCATTTCTCACATCAACATCGTCATCTACAGTTTTACCATACCAATACTTTGCAAGTTTGTAATACATATGCCCGATTGTGGCATGGTTTGAGATTTTCCAAAGTTCTGATTGGAGAATACATTCAATCCACTGGACCAGCCAAGCAAATTCCGGATGTGTATTTCTGATTTCAATACAGGGAACTCCCATATTGACGAGAGAACCTTCAGGAAGAGCGTTGATTTGGAGAGGAAGATAACCAAGTTTGTGGAGTTTTTCAATATGCTCTGTCTTGTAATTTCCATCACCTAACTGAACGTTCATATAGGTTTTGTATTCGTTCAAAACAGATTTAAGATTCTTTTTGAAAAAGTTCTTTTCGAAATAATCGACGAGGTATTCCTTGATAAATGCTTGGAGACCAAACCATACCATCTTCTGATTTTCCTCCTTTTCGAAATAACTCTTACGTGGTACCCAGTAAGATACGAGGTATTCAAGACCTTCTGGATACATCATGTTGTGTACGGTCTTATAGGTGTCACACAACAACATTGGATTCATATCTAACATAATTGCTTTATTTTTTGAACTAAATAGTTTATATTCACGAGATTTCAATTTGGCAAGATTTCATAACTTCAAACGTTGCCTTTTGATTTTCTTCACTTCCAAACAAAGGAGCACAACAATCTGAAATACATTTCACAATAGCCTCTGGAAATTCGGACTTGATGATGAGGGCGTTTGACACAACACATATTGATGTCACAGTTCCAACAAAAGTAAACTCACAATCATCACCGTCAATACCGACGGTGTGTGTAATAAATTCATACCAATTTTTATATCCAAACGTAGGTTTGTCCACAAAATGGATATTTTCACCGTTGAATTGTAGTTCAGAAACAATCTCCCACCCCCACGTATTTTGTATACAGTGTTTTACTGGTAGATTTTTTCCTTCTTGTGTTTCCAAATAATTTTCTTGATGTGTGTCTCTTGTGAAGATAATGTGGTCATATTTTCCACTTTCTATTTCTCTTTTTATGTTTGGAATAATTTCCTGTGCAGCCTGGTTAGCAAGTGAACCAGTAACAAAGTCGTTCTGCATATCAACGACTACTAAAACTTTTTTTGACATAACTATATAAGTTTGATTATTATATAGTAGTTTTGGAACATCCTCCTGGTCTCGTGTCACCAATATATGGCGACGACCGGATTTATCTCCTCACTACCGTTTATTTTTCTGACTTTTCCTTTTTTTCAAAAGGTTTCTTGTGCCAGAAATCGACATACCCGTCAATTTTATTGGATTCGAGTGTGGTGAGATATGCTTTGAATACCTCGATACGCTCGTAGCTGAATCCCATCTTCCCATTTTCCTGTCTCTGATAGGAAACAACCATATTCGGGTCTTTTGAATCGATTGTAATCCAACCGACTTCACCACCACGATATGCTTTCTTCCCACGTTTGATGTGGTCAAGAAGTTCGATGGTTGTCTTAAAGTGGTACTCTTTAAAGTGCTTGAGTCTTCTTTCAGACTCGGATGGTGTCAGTTTCTTTTCCTTTTTACGTTTTTTAATAGGTTTACTGTTGTCCAACTCACCAGACATCAGTTTTTCAAAATTTTTCTGGGACTTACCGTCCATCATTTCTAAAATATCCATCGTATTAATTTTTTTCAAAAGATACTATTTTTCCCCAAAAAAAAATTAAAATTTTACATGGATTGTGTAAAATTTATTTTGTCTGTTGTGGTGTATGTCGATACAAATAAATTTTGTTCAATATGTCCAAACAGACATTCGGAACAATTCCTCTCTAAACAAGGAGCATCTATCGCCGTACAATAAAATACCGATTTCTTTTCAGAACCACTGTTCTCTTCTTCTTTTAAATCTCTCATGGCGAGAATTTCAGCGAGAGTTTTCTTATCAAAGAACATATACTCTTCGACTTTGTTTTTAAAATTTTTAAAATCTTTAAAATTCATATCTTATTAATTTTTAATTTAATATTTCTTTTATGTCATTGAAGTTATATACTCCAATGGTTGTTGCATGTGTTCCATTTTGAAAAACATCGAAAAAAAATATGTCGTCAAAGCAATCACTGTCCTCTACATTGCCACCTGTGCCGATATACTGCAATGTTAGAAGTTGTTTTTTCTCTTGTTTCTGAATATTCCCGTTGATGTTTATTGTATTGTAACTAACGGCTTCGTAGTCATAACAACTATCATCGTCTTTTCTTTTTTTGAAACCGTTTTTTAAAAGACCTTTTTTTATTTCTTCAAGTTCGTTCATATCTAAAATATAACAAAAAAAAGGTTCATTTGTAATATCATAAAATAAATTTTTTACAAAAAAAAAAATTATTTTCTCATGTTCATAAATATAATAGTAAAGAAATAAAAAAATATTTTTTATGGATATCAAGAAAAATGATACTTATGAATATAGAAAAGTTGTAAAGAGACCAGACTTGAGAGTCAGTTTATTAGAGATAGGCTTTTGTACAGAAAAGGTACTTTTTAAGGAGTTGAAAAAACCTTTTAACGGAAGGTTATATCTTACAACAGATACTAACAAATTCTACTTTGACTGGAATGATAAACGTCGTGAGATGGATGTGTACGGTGAAAGTATACCTGACATAAGTGGATATGCAAAGAAAAGTGACATTCCAACAAAAACAAGTCAACTTAAGAATGATTCTGGTTTCTTAACTACCGAATCTGTCGGTGATTTTTTAAGGAACAACGGGTACGTGACAGAAGAGATGTTAGCTGATGAGATTGCCAATATTATCACTGATGATGAACTTGGTGCAGATGTTTCTGTCGACAACGGAGAACTTTCGGTTTCAAATGAAAATGGAATTGTATTAGGAAAGGATATTGTTGAATTTAAGAAATATGCAGATACAAAAGATGCTAATATCACAAATTCAAACGGAGATTCCGATGCAATTAAATTGACAAAAACTATCAATGATGGAAAAAACGTATTTGACATAAATATAGTATGGAGTGAATACAACTAAAAAAAACAAAAATATATAAAATAAAACAAAATAAATTATGGCTACTAATAAAGCAATTAAATTTTACAGTAAGGCATATGATGAAACAGGTGCCAATAGTGCAAAAACATTTTCAACAAACAATGCTGGTGCAATTGTATTCGACAAGACTACTCATTCGATTTATGTCGGAGGTGAGCAATATGGTGGTTCTAATTTAGTAGACGCTACTTTTAGTAGTGGCGTTCTCACAATCACTAAAAGAACTGGTGACCCAGTTCAACTTGATTTCTCATCACTTGCAACAACAGAAAATGTTATGAATGCTTTCAAGCAACTACATACCGAAATTGATGCAATCGAAACTGGAGCAGGTCTTGGTGAAGGTGGTACATATACTGCAAACGATAGTGCAAAATACATTGCAGATGCAACTTCATTGAAAGATGCTGACGATAAGTTGGATACAGCCGTTAAGAATATTTCCGACAGTCTTTTGGATGTAACAGACTTCAAATATTACATCAATGGTACGACACCAACTACAACCACTATCAGAACTATTACGGAAAATAGTGAGTTGAAACCAGTTATCGATGTAACTGATGCAGTTGCAGTAGCAAACCCACTTACAACCAAGACTTATGTTGACAATAAGGTTGCCGCTTTGGATGGAACTGCAACAATCGCTTCAAAGAGTGGTAATGTTGTGACATTGAAGGCTGGTCTCACTGAAACCGACGGTGTTGTTGCAAACAACAGTGATACAGACATCGTTCTCGAAGAGGTTGCAACAACTGGTGCAGCAGCCGATGTTAGTATTGCAGACA
>AUXO012967420.1_pt1 | contig 16683 bp, 15 predicted proteins | sample 768731 | NCBI WGS metagenome assembly AUXO01 (sample SAMN02715735, study PRJNA202380) | gut metagenome | biome: sheep rumen | host: Ovis aries | place: New Zealand: Palmerston North
GCAACAGAAGACATCATATCAGAACCGTTGCAACCAATGCAGAAAGTACCAGCTGCCATAGCAGGAGATACATAAACTTTGAGGGAATTAAGAGTACCTGCAAAGTATGGACCATTTACCTGACCAGCAGGAGCAGCGGTGAAGCCATTGATAAAGGTAAGGATAGGAAGAATGTTAGATGCAATAATCATATAGTTAGGAGCAAATCTGCGGGTTGCATCATAAATCTTCTGTCTACCAATTTCAAGAATTTCTGCAAAGCCCTGATAGTGTTCAGTCTTCGATACACCAACAGGAAGAACTTTGGACCAAGTAAGGTCGGCATTAGGAGCGCCAGCAGTATCAGCAAGAAGCTGAACTACCTCAGTATCAATTTCATATGCAAGTTGTCCAACTGCTTTCTCTGCAAGCTGGTCACCAAGGTCAAAACCATAATCAGTTTTTGCTTGATAAGCAGCGATTTGGCTGTAGTATACAGCGATTCTTCTTGCCTTAGCGATAAGAGGAATAGATTCCATCTTAACATTAAGAGTTGGGAGGTCATTCTGAGGAATAACTACATTGTCATAAACATATGCAACTTTAGTATCAGACGATACATTAATCTGAGTAGAATAGTTAGTGCCATCAAATGCTGAATAGAATTTTTTATCAGCAGGGTTGTAGTAACCATAGATATCATCAGCACCTGCTTTAACTAACTTAATATCATATGCAGTATCATTATGCTCAATTGCACCAGCAACTATAGGAGTCCAAGCAAGTGCTTGAGCACCAGTACCCGATGCAGCTGCTTCGGTTACTCTGTCAGAAGTATAGGTTGCGGATTTAACATCACCAAGTGCAAAAGGATTGTTGAAAGAATGACCCTGAGTAATGTCACCCTTGTTGGAACCAGCGGTGTAGTTTACATAAGTTACATAACCGCTCATGGAACTCATAGGGTGTACTATAACCAGGTCGTTAGCTATAAGATTAGGAAGGGCTACCGTAGTAAGATTAAGACAAAACTTCTTCCACAGACCCATGTCGGCTCTTTGAGTACCTTGGGATTGATCAAATGCTTCCGTAAGGAAATCATTTGTATTTTTAAGAACTCTTGCTACTGCAAGCTTTCTATTGTTATCCATTTTTTCACCATTATGTTCACGGCTATATACGGACTCAGAAATACTAAGTCTCTGCTTATAAGCCTCGAGTAAAGATTTTGCCATTTTATTTATTTCTCCTTTAAATTTCTTTTAACTATAGTAATTTTAAATTCCAGCTAAATTAATTAACTGTTGGTCAATTTCGTCCCCAAAAGTATCTACTGGTAAAATAGATTCTTTCTTAGAGGGGGTTACACGAATTGAGGTATTCTCATTTAAAGAAGTTTTAAAAGGCAATTTTGTTAAATTAATTTTATATTCTCTTAATGATTCACAAACTTCATCTATATCATCAAAAGTGTAACTTTCAGAAAGTTTATTTTTTATTTCTTTTGAAGTTACACCTAGTATATCGGCTTGTAAATCAATATATCTATTAACAGCTTTATTTGTAATAGACTTATAATTTTCAACTAATTTATTAGCCTTTGTTAACTTCTGAGAATATTCATTTTCTTTTAATTCAGCGTTTGCCTTTAAATCATTTACTTGTTCTACTAACTCTGTATTTTTTACCTCATAATCTTCTTTTAATGAATTAAAATCATTTTTTAAATTTAAAAATTCATTATCTTTATTTTTAAGATTTTCTCTTAAAAGTTTATTCATAGAAGATTTCTTTTCTGAAATATCCTTTAATTGTTTTTCAGATTCTTGTAAATGATTTAATTCTAATTTAGTTGTGTGTAATTCTTCTGTTAACTTATTTACTTTTGTTTTTAAAGAATCAACCTTACCTACATTAACAGAAAGTTTTTTAATACTTGTAGTATAACTTTCTAACTTAGATTGCATTTCAATTTCCTTGGCATAGCCGACTGATAATTTCTCCTGCAATTTAGTTATTGTTTTTGCAAGCTCATTATTTTCTTTTAAAACATTTTGTAATTCTTCTAATTGGGCCTCGTTATTATCGACTGCCATTTCTTCTGAAGAATTATCTATATCAATAGATTCACTATTAACATCTTCTTCGGGTTCTAATTCTATACTATAATCATTTGCAACACTCTTACAATAACTGATTATGTCTTGTAAATAATTTTTTATAGAATCTAAATCTTCTTTATTTATACCTAAATCAATACTATTTACAACTTCTACATAATGATTAGGAATTTGTTCTTCTTCTTTATCTTCCTTTTCTTCTAATAAATGAAGATTTGTAAGAGTTTCTAACATTATTTTTTTATCATTATCTGATGAATTATTCATTGATTCTTTTAAGGATTCTTGTAAAGACTTCTTTGTATCTAATGATTCAGTTACATATTGTAATCTCGCTTCTTTTACCGCGGGAATTAAAACTGCATCAAATCCCTCACAATTATAGGTGTCAGGATTTACTGACTCATTGCCGTTAAAGTCTACCTCTAAGTCTCCCGAACCTCTAGAAGAAATACCTATAACACTTCCATAGTCACACAGAGTTTTAAGTATTCTACCATTAGGTGTATCAAGAATATCAAACACTGCTCTTAATTTACCATCTTTACCTTTCTTTGGTACCTCAGCTAAATTAATAGCAATCTTTTCCATATCTGTTTCTTCCCTATCTGTTGGGTGACCTAATTCACCATAACAAACATTATTTTCTATCCTTTCCTTCATTATAGGATTATTAAAAACTTTCTCCCATAATTCCTCAGAATATTGTCTACCGTTTCTAGTAGGTCCTGTAAAATTAGCACATATACCAACTAATCTTCCTAAGATACCCCTCGCCTTCATTTCTTCAGGTGATAACTTTTTATACTCTAGTTGATTAGTCATCATAGATTCTAACATTTATATATACCTCAAACAAAAAGTTAATTATCTATAAATTTATTTAAATATAAATACTGATAAAAGTATAATTTTACTCTAAAATGTGCAATATATATATAAATATATATATATTATATTATTATATATTAAACATTTGTCCTTCTACCATTACTCATTTCTAAAACAATTAAATCAGCTTTAATTAATTTTAACAATTTTTGAGAAGGAATAATATCAAAAGTTTTTGAATAAATATATAAACAACTAGTTATTTCTTCAAATCTGCAATGTTTTAAAAATAATGTAGAATCAACTACATTTTTATTATACAATAAAATTTGAAGGGTTAAACTGGCTAATGTAGTAATTATTTCTTTAGGATCATTAAAATTATTATCTACAATATTTATATACAATTTACTTCTTTTATTATTATATGATTTTCTTAATTTTTCATAAAATAATGTTACATCTAATTGTCTATTATCATTTATAAATGATAATACATTTAAGGTTGGTTGACCTTCTTTTAATAACTCTCTTATTTTATCTTTACATTCGACACCATTATTTTGAATTTCACCTAGTAAAAGCAAACAATCCTGTTTAGTTATCATTAATAATTTCTCCTTTTGGTATAACCAAATAGTTTATCTATATATTATATACAATAAATACCCAATATCTTATTTTTAACAATCTAGGATAGTTGATTTTTATATCAAACTATCCTAACTAATGAAATTATATTAAAAAATAATTTGATTAAAAAATATATTGTCTACTATACATTTTCATTATTAAAATTAGTTAAGTCTCCTATTCCTAATTCGTCAGGGGTAGGTAAATTAGTATTCGAAATTGTACTTACTTCTGGGGTAGAAATTTCTGATGCAGAAAATGATGAAGGACCATTTTCCTCAGGTATATCAAAGTTAAATTCATCGGATCCTGACATGGCTCTTAATTCATCATCAGTAGTATCTATTCCCTCATTTTCCTGATCTTCTAGTTTATCAATTTCATCTTGAATAATCTGCATTACCTCTACATCCGAAATAGTATTAGATAACATAGATTTTAAAATTTTCAATTTAGAAGAAGCATTTTCAATCTCTGTACCGTCAATAAGATTCATAATATCTTGAATCATATTAATATATGTACCCTCATTGGATCTTCTATCTACTTCTTCCTGGGTAGTAGGAGCTTGCATTTTAATAGTAAATTTATTTATATAACTATCTAACCCTTTATCCAAAAGCATTAAATTAATAGCATCTGTTATTGCTTGTATTAATGTATTTTGTATTCTTTTAACTGTTTTGGCGTATCTACTAGACGTTAAAGATAAAGCAGTTCCACCATTAAATCCAGTAGCATCATCTGTATCTCCAAGATATTGTTTTGGAATACGAAGGCCTGAATAAAGTTTCGTTTTAAAATAATCTACATCGGCTAATCCCGAAACATTAGTATCTCCACCAATTTCTTGAGTACTAATACTTCCCTGACCATTATGTGTTGGTACATAAATGTTATTTTCAACAGGTCCAGGATTAGTATATTCTTGCATTGATACTCCTGTATCGAAAGCTGTTTTTTGTTCCATTAATCTTTTAATTCCCATAAGGTGTGGACCAACAGCTTCCTTAGGCATATCTCCTACTTCTACCTGAATTAATCTAACAATAGAAGATTTCGTTAACCTATTTAATAATAAAGAATTTTCTAATAAGGTCATTTCTCTCCATATTTTATATATGGTATATAATAAAGATTGACCTCTTTTTACTGTATAAATACTACTTGAAGAAGGATTACCAAATTTATCTTTATCTGTAAAAATTTCAATTTCTTCAGGTACTCTACAAGTATTATCTTCTAAGCAAGCATGTACAAAAGAAGTAGGTTCAAATATTTCTACATCCTGCTTATTAAATGAATATCTATAATTTGTTACAGCATACATTGAATCTTCTTTTTTCGCCGTAGCCAGTGTGTTTGCTTTTATATATGCATACGTTTTGCCAAATTTAGTTAATTCAAACATTTCGGCAGGATTAGAAACCATTTCTACATAATGTGAATATTTATCAGAGTCCTTATATGTTTTTACTATCACATCTTCATTTAATTTTTTATGTTTATTATCAAATAAAAAATCATCTTCATATTCTGATGTTCTATACAATCTGAGATATAAATCACCGTATTTACACAATGATAAAGCCCACTTATAAATATGTTTATCAACATTCATTGTATCCAATAAATAAGTTATGTATGAACTTATTTTAGGATCATTAGCAGAAACCCATACAACCTGTCCGTCATCATTTGTTTCTGTAATATCTTCTGCGTATATCTCTAATGCAGCGGCTATTGTTACATCTTCACCCATTGTATCTAATAACTCCATTATAATTTCTCTATTATTAGATATTTGAGTAAATGATTGAATTTTTGATATATCTAACTGACTATTGAGTCCAGCATTAGCTATATTATCAATAAAAGAACTTGTAGTATCTACACCAATATTTATTTTAGGATTAGGTACTGGATTAGATACGTGTATCTTTTCATTATTTTCATTTAAAGGATTATTTGACATATTTTAATAAACCTCTTTTTAAAATCTATATACATTATATTTATACAATAATTCCATTATATAAATATACATTTCTTAAATCGGAAGGACTACCAAAAATATCTAAATTAGATGAATTTCTATAAGAATTATTATCAAACATTTTATTTAACTCTTCTTGCATTTCTATTTGAAGTTGTTGTTGGGTAGTTTTTACATCTTCCTTTGTTTCACTAACTTCAATTAAAGATTCTATAGATTCTCCCCAGAAAAATGCAAATTCTTCCGCATGTTTAGAAGCATTAAATAAAGCTCCACACACCGCATCAGATTGGTCTTTTGAATTTATACCACTAGGACTATGATCTACTTTACCATTATTATTTCTTTCTAACCCAATAAATTCTTCAGTTAATAAAGGAGCTTCATACATTTCTAGTCTATTTTCATATATTGCACTTTTTAATGTTTGATAAGGAATACAAATTCTACTTGAAGAATCAATTTTATCCACTGAAATTATTTCGGTATTGAATCCCTCTGCAGATAACTGTTGTAATAAATCCACACTTTGGAAGGAGTCAGCGGATATTCCTTTTATAGCAAAACCTTGTGATTTTAACCATCTAATAAATTGTCTATTTTTTTCAAAACTTATTTGATATCCTTTAGGTGCCTTTACAGACACACTAAACGCTAATGTATAAAATAATTCTTTACTTTGTGATTCACCATCTTGATGTGGTTTCTTACCTTTAATCCATACACCAGCTATTCCAGTTTTATCCCCTGAAATAGACATATCCAAGTGAATAAATAAAGGTCGATCTAATAATTTTCTATCTAATCTATTTAAATCTATAAAATCATAATATTGACTAATATCATCTGGAGCATTTCCAACAGTAATAATATCCTTTACAAAAAGATTTTGTAAATTTTTATTTTTTATAGCGGCAATTCTATTTCCAGCTAAATATCTAGTTAAACTAGATGTACTTATACCAGCTATATCTGTTAATGCAATATCTATATCATCAATAAAATTTTCATAATATCCAAAAGGTACATCTATTAATGTAAAACCTTTATCAATATAATAATTTAATTCCTCTTTAGTAGCATTTAAAGGGACTACTTCACTATCTAAAAATTTATTACCTACTGCAACCTTAAATGTTTTATCACTTTGTTTATCCGTTCTAATAACCCATTGAGGTTCATCAATTACCAAAGTAGATTTACTATCATTTTTCTTTTTAGAATCAATAAAAGTTTCCATAAAAGATTGTTCAGTTCTCTTTGAAGAAGCTAAACATAATATAGTAGGATTTTTATCTCCTTTCATAAAACGAGATTGCATACGAGCGGATGCAGTATTAATTAATGTTTTAGCTTTTTCTTTTTGTTTTTCTACATCCATATTTGGCATAAAGCTGATTTCATCAAAGAAACACCAATAAACAGCTCTACCTATAATATGTCTAGATTGTGAGCCATATATTAATTCTATCCCCTTAGGTGGTTTCCATTCAGGTAAATCTCCCTTAGAAATAGTACCTTTTTTCATAAACCAATCCGATGATTGAATTAAGGATTGTAATTTACTCCATGCTACCCCTTTAGCCGCATCCATTGTTATATTCATTACTGCAAAAGTAATCAAATCGGTAGGCATTAATCCATAATGTAAGTATGGATTTTTTAAACATAACATTCTATATAATTCATATAAACCTATAATAACAGCTTCGGTGGACTTACCAATACCAATTGAACCTGTTAAAGCTAAAGTATTACAGGTAGCATTTTCTAAAGGACTAGGATATAATTTATTTAGTAATTCTTCCCAATAAGGAAATAAAGTAAATTTACCTTCCTCATTAGTTAATCCCTTACCTAAATAAATAGGATTATGAAGAAACTCCGAAATAGATACCGGAATCTCTTCATAATCTTCATACATCAGGTTATCTAAATTTTTGGAGGAACCTGTTTGAGAATATTCATTTAAAATTTTTAATACTAAATCTCTTTCTTTTTCAGAAAGATTTTTTAATTCATCTATATTATAATTAATATTCATAAATTTAATATTTTATTAATAAATAGCAAAACAAGGTACAAAACCTAAACTTGTAGTTTGTAAATTATTATCTGATTGGGAGTTATAATAATTTGTAGGAGTTTCTTGTGTTCCTGTTGTAGATATATTGGCCAAATAACCATATCCTTCAGGATGTGTATGTGTTGTTGAAATATCCCATCTAACATTTAAACAATCTCTTACTAACCATTTACAAGGTGTAGAAGTAGATGTATCTTTATATTTAATTCTATTTGAAGAAGTTTCAAAATAAGAATATTGTGTTTGATAATTACTTAAAAATCCACTTGTAGTACCAATTACTTCTGTCAATGAAGGAATAAATAAATAATACTGATTATAATTTATAGCAGTAACTGGAGTTTCATCTTTTTCTATAGTCCTTTTAGCACTCCATTTTTTAACTGGTTTTAACACTTCTTTTAACTCATTGGGTAAGGCATTATATAACTCTGGTAAAAGATATTTATTTATTCTACTAGAACTATACGAAGGGTTAACACTTTGAGCTACATCACCATCATATTTAGTCGTACAATTATAAAATCCTTTTTGATTGTTATAAGAAGAACTAATATTCTTTGGCACATTATAAATTAAATCACTGTCTACAAAGGCCAAATGATCATCTAATTCAATCATAAAGTGAATATTACTTGCACCATTTGTTTCTAATCCATTATGATCCTTACCAATTATTACGGCCTTTACTATTTGATTATTAAAGGTTTTTAAACCAACACTACCATTTAAAACAATCTCTTTTGAATCTCCAATAGCCCATGTATCTGGTACATTACCACTATTCACAACAGCTCTAATAGTTGCCCAGGAATTATTTTCTAACACAGGATTAATTTCTCCTGGAATTATAGTAATATTTATAATTTGATTCGCTTGAGAAACATATACTGATTTTTGAGTTGTTGTACTTCCAGAGGTAACAATAATATCCCATTCCCCCAAGGATGTAACTGTAAATGTAGCACTACCGTCCTGTGAATTATCAGTAAATGTAATTATATTATTTGTACACTTAATTGTATAACCGACAGCCGTAGTAACATTAATAGTAGCAGTTGTAAATGATAAAGAAACGGTATACACCCCAGAAGAAGATATTAATATACTTGTAGATGTAGTATTACCACTTAAAGTGCATCTTAAATACCATTCGCCACTATGTGGTATATTTACAGAAAATGATGTTTGAGTATTACCTAATGTAACCGAAGGTAATGTAGTAGCTCCGTCTGTTATTGTTACGGTACTTCTAGAAGGTGCATATACTAACAAAATTACTGAATCAGGAGAATTTCTTAATTCTGCATTATTATTACTATCAAAAGAAACATATTGACCAAAAGTACCTGTCATTTTTTCTTGTATATATGTTTTTACTTCAGTAGGCATTTATTTCTTTTCTCCTTTAAGTTAAATCAACCGAATAAGTTTTTAATTCAGTTATTGAAATACTTACATCATTTGTTGTAATATCTATATTCCAAGTACCAAAAAAAGGTGGGACAAAAATCCAAGATGTAGAAGATTCTGTGGAACCTGTAGTACTTTTAATATAATCAGACGGAGAAAAAGATGAAGAAGTGCCAGTATAGTTACCCACAGTAACAGATAATCTAAAATTATTTATGGATATAGTTGGAGTATTAATATTTACAGAAGGAGAATAGCCGGTTGATAAACTACCGGCTATTAAATTTCCATCTGCTCCAACAACAATATAATTACCATTAACAGGAGTAATTTTTTCTTGTAAATAAACTCTACTCACCTATAATCACTCCTATTTACTATTTATAATTTCATCCTTTTGTTCTTCTGTTATCCAACCTTTTTGAACAGCGCTATTAAGTTCTTCTTCTCCAATTTTACCTTCTAAATATAATCTTTTTAATCTATTAAACATTATTCTTGTCCCCCTAACAAAGTAATAATAATATCATCAATAGCTTCCGATTGCTCATTAAGAGCTACCGTTTGAGCCATTAAAGTCTGGGTATGAGTTTCTAACTGATTATTTATAGGGGGTGTTCTATCAATATCTTGAGTATGATTATCTATTAAATAAAAAGTACAATATTTATTCTGATTATCAATTACTTCTTGATACTTTCGTATTATTCTAAAAGTATGTGTTATAGTTATGTCTTCATTTTCATAAATATATGTAACAAAATGACCATTAGAAAAATCAGAAAATGAAGTATCATCAACCGTTTTTACTAATTCATATTCTTGACCATTGTAGGGACGTTTACCAAAAATATATTCCATATATATCCTCCAAATAATTAAACATTATCTATAATATGTTTAATATATAATAGATCATCTATCGAAGCATTATAAAAATTAAAATTCCATAACCAAGTTTCAATATGATCTTTTCTTTTAAAATTATTTATAATAAAAGTATCATTCCAAAAGATATTCCAAATCTTTTGTCTTTTATCCTCATCTTTTTGTCTATCTTTTTTAGTACTATCTAATATATATTCTATTAACTCCCCTCTTTCTACCCCTTTACTATCATCATTTCTTACAAAATAATCATAAGCATCTTGACTAGTATTATAACACACTGGTTTATTATTATATATAATCATACCATTTTCTAAACAGTCAAATTGGGTACCAAAAGGAAAATTAACTTCACCTTGTAAACATTTTTTCTTATATCTTTTTCTATTAATATAAGTCATTTATTAGTTATCTCCTAAATAATACTACTTTATTTATTCAATTTATTATATCTATAAAGGAACGTAATTAACTGTTCTCTTGAAGGAAAATCTTCCCACATGTAATTATTATTTGAACCACCTTGTACTATTCCTTTATCAATTGCCCAAACTCTGGCCTCTTTACTCCAATCGGAAGAATCATTATCTTGTAAAGATTTTCTATAATTATCCATAGCAATTTTAAACATTTGATTAAATTGTTCTTGTGTCATTTCTTCTTCCTCTTTTATTATATCATGTTTTTTATTTATTATATTAAATACATCGATTCTAACATCATCCATGGTTTTTCCAAACCTTTTAAACCAATGTAGTACGTCACTATGATTAGATCCTAAACCTAATTTATAACTGTCTGCATGACAAAGAATGGTAGGTACTTTTACACTTCCCACATTAGAATATCCTTTTGGATTTATTCCATATCTAACACACAAATAAGCAGTTAATTCACAAGCTTCTTTATATACTTTATTAAAGTAACTAGAATCATTTAATGAGTCTTCACATATTTCAAACTGAATCCAACCATCATTACATGAACCTTTATTACCAGAACCACAACCCCATGGTCTTTTATTCCATGGACCAGTTTGAATAGTACTAACTTCACCATTAGACAACTTACCTATAAAGGCATTTACACCCTTAGTATCTTTAGAGGAATAAATATTCCAATGATTATTATTTCCATTAACACCAAGTAACGTTAATAACTGTTGTTTATTATTATCCTTACTAGACGGTTGTATATATCGTTTTAAATTTGGATTATTTGCCCCTGTACTATGCCATAAAATGCCTTTTATACTCATAGAGGGAGATATATTATACCATCTAGACTGACTTAAAAAACATTGTATTGGTTTATTGTTATCTGTGTATTTCATAAATAAATTTCCTTTTTAAATTCTAAATAATGGAGCTATACCAATATGTAAAGCCATATTACATAAAGAAGAAACACCACTACTGTTTATACAGATTCCTATTCCGGTAGAAGAAGTCTGATTATTTATATTAGTAAAATTAATACTTCTAGTGGCATAATTTCTTCCTGCACCAGAATTTAATAATCCTCTATTACAGTACCAACCTTTCACTTTTGTATTATTTTTATAAAATTCAATTTGTGTTTGTTTTGTTGAACCTGTATTACCTATATTTGCATAGTCTGTATCATTTACAGTAGTACCAAGAATTTCATATTCAGAAGGTAAATAAAATTTTCTACTGGACATATAAAATGTTTTATCGGTTACATAAGCTGTCCAATTTCCACCTGTTTCATACCAATTAATACTACATCTAATTGCAGATATGTTAGAAACTTTAATTATAGATGATAATGAAGAATTTATTGTATCTAACAAACTACTTATATTACTTTCATGTCCTATGTTATTTAAAACATTATATGTAATACCACCATTAACATCATTAATATCAAAAACGTTTGACTCAAGAGATGGAAAATTACATGAAGTGTATGTATAATTATACCCTGTACTATCTATTTGTGTAATACTTGTTGTATCACATAAAGATACAAAATTATTATCTTGATATTTAAATCCTTGAAATAATATTCCAGAACCTTCTAAAAATGCATTATGGTCAAAATCCACTATGTACACATATAAATTAGAATCGTTGTTATATGAATTATATAATGATATTGTACTAGTTCTACCTACAGTACCATTTAAAGTAATATTTTTACTATCACCAATACTCCAATAAAGACTTCCTTCTCCTCTATCAGAAATTATTTTAATAGTTTCCCATGAGTTGTTATTCAATCTATTATTAATAGTACTAATAACATCTATGTTATATTGTTTAACCTCATTAACTGTTAAAACTTCAAAACAGGTAGAATTATCAGAAAATGTTACTGTTATTGTCCATTCTCCTAAATAAGGTAAATTATAAACCCATTTACCAGGAGCAATTGGATCTACGGTTACATTACCACATCTTACTACAATATTAATAATAGAAATACTTGTATAACTAGAAGTGATAACTATCTGAGGCCTTATACCCTGGGGGGTATAATCTACGGCAATTAATTCTCCACTATTATTGTATTGAAGTACTTTATCTTCTAAATTACCCGATTGAATAACTGTACTAATAGTATTAAATTTTTGTTGTAAATTTGTCTGAGACATATTATTTATCTATATCTCCTTTAATTAGTTAAATTACTTCTTCCCAACCAAATACTCCAGGTTCCCATACATTATTATCATATTGACTAATCCAATGTTTTTCATTATGTGAAACCTTATCCCCTGTCATATAACTATCAGGGGCTCCTGTAGGTTGTACCCATTCAGGCCATTCTTCTACACTAATTCTAGTCCATAAAGAAGGAGTAATATCTGGAGTCCAATCTGATTGTGAAGTATGTGATTGAATACATTTATATAAATTGTCTTCATATTTTATCTTGTCATTAATATTATACAATTTATAATTTTCCCAAGGAACAAACAGCTCTAAAACAGCTAAAGCTTCTGCATCTTCTAAATTTTCTATAATAGAATTTATTAATGCTCTATACTTTTGGGCTTGTTGCCAAGTCATGGTATCTTTTTTACCTAGGATATAAGATAAAATTAAATCATCATCTATTTCAAAATCAGGTATGTCATCTTCTGTTTCCTCATATGTATATTGACACGGAATTATATCCACTGCGTCATAATACAATTCACCTGTTTCTATCTGTCTTATTATTTTATTTCTATCTGAATAATGTCTTATTACTCCATTAAATTCTTCACTTTGAATCATTTTATTAACCTCTCATATTAATTAAGCAGTATATGTATATGGATTACCATTTGGGTCTACATAAGACATAGTATATACTTGCACCACATAAGTACCATTAATAGTCAATGAATATGTTGAATTATATCTTTGATAAAAAATTATATGTCCATCAGCGTCTAAACTATATGGATATACCCCATATCCTGTTGAACCTCCTGTAGAATATGTGTTGTCTACATTTGCACTACTTCTCCTGTGTGTGCTTCGTGACATATTAGTAAAAGTAGTTGTTTGTGATTCATTTGGGTAAGGGTTAAATATAAAGGTATCTGACCCAGTAAAATGATTACTTCTAGGACCCGCTTTATCTCTTATTTTTACATATAAAATTTTATCTGAAGTATAATACTGGGAACCTAAAGAAAGATAGTCATTCCCATCTTCTATATTTGTAATTTGAGTAGCGGTTGTTGAAGAAGTGTTAGTTGTAATTTCAATACTTTTTATTAATACAAAAGGACTTGTAACTTTTACTTCAGACAAACCTATATATCCACTATCAGGAGTAACTGTAGTAACACCTGGAGATGTTAAAGTAATTGATTTACTTTGTGTGGGTTTTATAGAATTTATAAAATCGTCTGGATAAGTTAAAGTATTTTTCGATTTTATACAATTTCTAATACTATTACCTATTTGGGTTATTTCTGCTTTACTGGTTAAATATAAGTCATCCCCTAAAACTGCATTACTTTCTAACCAATTTATAAAGGTTTGATTTGTTACATCTTCCCCATCAGTAATTTGAATAACCTTTGCATTTTGATTTAACCATCCTGTGCCTAAATTAGGTGTATAATATTGAGTATAATAGGTTTGAGATAAATAATCATATCCATAATAAATACCATTATTATAAATTCTAAAAGTATTAAAAGAACTAGAAAAACCAAAAGCATTAAAATTTATATAGTATCGTTTATTTGTACCCCATGGAATACCTGTAAAATCCAAAGTACTATTAAATATCCAAACTGTATTTGTTAAATCTGTTACACTCATTTATATACCTCTATGATAAAAAATTATTATCTTTTAACAATTCTCTATACACTTCTTCAATTCTTTTACTCATCTGCTCCGTAACATTATTTTCAAATTCAGGATGTTTTTGACAATATAAATTATAATTCTTAATATCCTTTAAGGTTTGGTCAAAATGGTCTTTGCTATGATTTGTACCATGCAATAATTCATCACCAAATCTTAATATTCTCATACGGGAATTTACAGCCGCTTGTTGAGAAATTTCAAATTGTAATTCTTTCACATCACTTTCAATGTTATCTATTTTATCAATAACATCTTTATTTATCGCTTTCCCTATACCTTTTGCAACTGCACTCCAAGGGTTTATTTTAACAGGGGCTATTTGAATCAAAGTAAGCACGATAACTAATATTCCACAACTATCACCAAAAATTGTTAATAAATTCAAAAAAATCAACCCCTTATGATGAGTAAGTATAATCAAAAGGATTGCCCTGATTCGGGGCGTAGTCAAGCGCATAAACTTCTACGTTATACGTGCCATTTATTGTAAGTGAATACGAGGAATTATATCTACGCTGTATAACAATGTCACCTGATGAATTTATACTATACCCATATACACCATATCCGGTTGTACTGCCGGAGGTATAAACGGCATAAGTTAACCCTGAAACACCCTGTCCAGAACACCGTATTATACTTCTCGCGGCCGAAGTTATTGTTGATGTAGATACATTGTTAGGATTTGGATTTATAAAGAAACTGTCCGACCCCGTAAAATGACTGCTTCTGCCTCCTGCCTTATCTCTTACTTTCACATAAATTATGCTCGATGAGGTGAAAGCACTTGACCCAACTGACATTGTCCCTACTGTGCCTGAACTCGTTGACGTTGTACTAACTGTATAATCTTGCGATGCAAGCAGCGTCCAACTTGAACCGCCGCCGCCTCCTTGAACATTTACATCTACAGACGCATAATTGGTTACATCAATTCCTGTTCCATTATTAGTAATGCTTTTAGTTCCACTTACTAATTCAGAAGCATTTACCGAAACTGCTGTGCCTGTTTTAGTAGCACCAGTTATATATCCTGTAGTATTTGTAACGGATGGGGTAATTGAAACACTATGATTGCTAACAGTTCCTTTTGTGGCTGTCGGTGTACCTTGTGTGCCACTACCTACTGTCAGTGTAACCTTTTCCATAGCATCATAATTAGTGCTTGGATTCACAGTTAATGTGCCAGAAGAATTAACTGTATATGTCTTATTTGCTTCTATAGACGGAGCGGAATATTCTCCTGTAAAAGTCATACCATCATTTTTTGTACCAGTATATCCAGTTAAAGTATTATCTTTATTTGCTGTATTATTAGTAACATCCATCAAAGTTGTTCCATTTAATGTTACTTTACTTATCGCCAAAATCAATCACTCCTTTCTACCAAGGTTTTGTAGTTTGATTATAAACTACTGTTACAGTTGTACCACCATTTGTACCTGTTCGGTTAAAATAAGTTCCCCAACCTGATAATTTATCAGTTGGCTCCGCATATATTTGAAGTGATGTTGAACAGTAAGTAAATGGACTGTTATTTGCAGAACTAGCAGATATAGTTGTACAAGTGGACCTTATCCAAACTTTTGTTAATCCAGTACAACCATAAAACACTTGAGAACTTACACTAGTACAAGCTATTTCCATTTGCGTTAATCCTGTGCATCCTCTAAACGCTGTCGTACCTATTTGAGAAGTTATATTACTTGGTAACAACGAAATAGTTAATCCTGTACAATCATAAAAAGCACTGGTACCAATTGTAATGTTGTTTGCAGTTGGGAGTGTAGAAATAGTTAATCCTGTACAACCATAAAAAGCACTACTGCCTATAGAAGTTAAAGTACTTGGTAATTGTGAGATAGTCAATTTTGTACAATTTTGAAAAGCACTACTTTGTACAGTAGTTAAGGCAGTTGGTAAAGAACTTAATGTTAAAGAAGTACAACCACGAAATGCTGCTGAACCAACATTAGTTACTGAAGATGGCAAAGCCGTACCAGTAAGTTTAGTACACGCATAGAAAGTATATAAATATATTTGAGTGTCTGTAAACCCTGTAAAGTCATCTAAATCTAAAACTAAATTTTGACAATTATAAAAACAATACCCTGATGACCCAAAAGCTGTAATTTTAGACCAATTAGCCCCCGTAATAGTTGTCAAAGAAGTGCATCCATTAAAAGCATAACCCCCAAGAACTTTATAAGTAGCAGAAGAAAATAAATCTGGACAATTTGTAAAATCAACAGTTCTTAAACTTGAATGAGCTGAAAACATTCCTGAATAAATACATTTAAACCCATAAGAATATGCATTATAAGGGGTATCACCTAAAGTAGACATGGTATATTCAATATAGGGCTCTGTTGCACTACTACCAGTTGTAGTGAC
>AUXO018473963.1_pt1 | contig 16680 bp, 18 predicted proteins | sample 768731 | NCBI WGS metagenome assembly AUXO01 (sample SAMN02715735, study PRJNA202380) | gut metagenome | biome: sheep rumen | host: Ovis aries | place: New Zealand: Palmerston North
ATGTCAAGACACCGACAGCTGTATACTTGAAAAACTAACACGGCAAAAGCCTCGGCGGGTAAGCGCCGAGGCTTTTTTGCGCGTATCGCAAGATAACAAAAAAATCTGAAAAATATATGAAAAAACGGCGAGAAAAAGACTGATTCTTTCGCAACAAATTAGAAGAAAAATACGCGGGTTCTGGCTATAATATAGACATAAAAACAAAGAGAACAGCAAAAACGAACAAAGCAAAGCAGAGCATTTGACGGGATTGCTGTATCTCTATTCAAATAGCATTATCCTATATTATATTTCGAAAGGAAGGATTCGCCATGACGACCGCTCTCACCGCACTGATTATTGTAATGCCGCTCGTTGCAACGGTTCTGAGCCACAGCACCCACGCTGCACCGGTTATTCGTACATCGCGCAACACATACGATTATCGTTAATTTTGATTTCTACCTAATTCCACACTTCTTTGGTTAAATTCTCTCTCGAAAAACCATCCGCAGGGCTTCCTACCGGCTGCGCGGATGGTTTTTTTGTGCGCAACCCAAAAAGCCCCCGTTCCGAAGAACGGGGGCTGATTAGGAACATATCTCGAATACGTATGGTATTCGGATTGGGCAAATTTTATTCTGCCATCAGGTCGCACATTGCCTGTGTAAAGGCAGCCGGATCTTCTACCGGCATGCCGGCAATCAGCATAGCCTGATCGTACAGCAGCTTTGCATAGGTCTTGAGTTTGTCCGGATCGCTGGTGTACAGGCGAATCAGCTTCTCAAAGATCGGGTGAGAAGCGTTGATTTCCAGAATCTTTTCTGCGGAGAAATGATTGCCGTTGTTCGGCACGTTGTTGAGCACGCGCTCCATTTCAATAGACAGGTTGCCCTCAGAAGTCAGGCAGACCGGATCGCTGACCAGACGGGAAGAAACGCGAACGTCCTTAACCTTGCCGTCCAGTGCTTCCTTCATGGCGTCAAACATTGCGCGGTTCGCGGTGGACTTTTCTTCTGCTTCCTTCTTTTCCTCCTCGGAGGACAGGTTCAGATCGCCTGCGGTGATGGAGCGGAACTTCTTGTCATCCTGCGACTCCAGCTGAGAGATGATAAATTCATCAATGTCGGCGGTCAAGTACAGAATATCGTAGTCGTGCTTGCGAACCATCTCAGCCTGCGGCAGCTTGGACAGCGCATCGGTGCTGGAACCGGCAGCATAGTAAATTTCTTCCTGATCTTCCGGCATTGCCTCACGGTATTCCTTGAGGGTGATGAGCTTCTCGTTCTTTGCCGAATAGAACATCATCAGGTCGCGCAGCTTTTCCTTGTCTGCGCCGTAATTTGCATAGGCACCCGCCTTGATGGAGTAGCCAAAAGCGTTCCAGAATTTGATGTATTCCTCGCGCTCATCCTTCTGCATCTTGAGCAGTTCGGAGCGGATTTTCTTTTCCAAGCTGATGGCGATTGCCTTGAGCTGACGGTCGTGCTGCAGCATTTCGCGGGAGATGTTCAGAGACAAATCAGAGGAATCAACCAGACCGCGCACAAAGCCGAAGTAATCCGGCAGCAGGTCGGCGCACTTTTCCATAATCATAACACCGGAGGTGTACAGAGACAGACCCTTGGAGAAGTCCTTGGAATAGTAGTCAAACGGCGGCTGAGACGGAATGTACAGCAGGGCGTCATAGGACGCAGTCAGACCCTCGTTGTGGAAGTGAATCGTGCGCAGCGGCTTCATGTAATCCATGAACTTGCTGCGGTAGAACTCATCGTACTCGTCTTGCGTGATGTCCTTCTTTGCCTTCTTCCACAGCGGAATCATCGAGTTCAGCGTGTCCTCGGTGTAAACGGTTTCGTATTCCGGCTTGTAATCCTCCGGTGCATCCTCCGGCTTCGGCTTTTCCTGCGAATGCGGCATCTGCATCTTGATCGGATAACGGATGTAGTCGGAATACTTGCGAACCAGACCTGCCAAACGATAGGTCTGCAGGAATTCGCTGTAGGTGTCCTCGTCCTCGCCTTCCGGATCCGGCTTGATGGTCAGGATAATGTCTGTGCCATAGGAATCCTTCTCGCCCGGCTCGATGGTGTAGCCGTCTGCGCCGTCAGACTCCCAGATATATGCCTGTTCCGAGCCGCACGCCTTAGAAACGACCTTGACGTGAGAGGCAACCATAAACGAAGCGTAGAAGCCGACGCCGAACTGGCCTATGATGTCGGTATCATCGGTCTGGTTCTCCTGCTTGAATGCCAGAGAACCGCTCTGTGCGATGGTGCCGAGGTTGTGTTCCAGTTCTTCCTTGGTCATGCCGATGCCGTTATCGGAAATGGTCAGCGTGCGTGCGTCTTCATCCGCTGCCAGATGAATTTCAAAGCCCTCCTCCGGTACGAGGGACGCATCGGTCAGGGACTTGAAGTGGCGCTTGTCAATCGCATCACTTGCATTGGAGATCAGCTCGCGCAGGAAAATTTCTCTGTGCGTGTAGATCGAGTTAATCATCATGTCCAGCAGACGCTTGGATTCTGCTTGAAACTGCTGCTTTGCCATTGTATGTCAATCCTTTCAGATTTTAAATTACAGATTTAGCACTCTCGTCTAATGAGTGCTAATATAGAATAAACCAATTGCACGGAAAATGCAAGGGGGAAAGGCGGTTTGTTCAAAACTTTTTAACAATAGCAAACCCCTCCGAAAAAAATCAGAGGGGTTTGCCGGAAAAGTACGCAGAGATAAAAAATCAGTTGTTTTCGTCGAGAATGGAAGTGCAATGCGGGCAGCGGGTTGCCTCGATGGCAATCTCGGACAGGCAGTACGGGCACTTCTTGGTGGTCTTTGCAATGAGACCGATAAGCGGAGAAATAATGTCATCGGTCAGGGACGAGACAATGTTTGGCGAATATTGTCAATTATATGTGTATATGTGTGCAAAAAGCGAAAAAACGGATGCCCGCATCGGGCATCCGTTAGAAGTCATTAGAACAACAAGAAACCGGCAAAAATGACGAAGATGACGGCGACAACACCGAGCATGATGTATGTCAGACGATCTTCCTTTTTTTGCTGCTCGGCGCGGCGAGCCTCTGATTCTTTTCTGCGCTGCTGCTGACTTTTGTGAACCTTTTTTACAGGTCTTCCCATAAAAACAACACCCTCTCTTTTCGTTTCTGTACCGTCAGAGTAACAGAATTTGGCAGCGGTGTCAATGGGAGATTACTCGCTGAGCGATGGTTCCTCTGCCGGTTCCGGCGTTCTGCCGCACAGGGCGTCAAAATAATGCACGAACGCGATTTCCTGATACGGTATGACGTAGAGACCGACAACGCCAAAGGTAATGGCTGTCAAACAGTTCCAAAGGAGAAAACTCAAGTCAAAGACCATAAGCTCCCAGTTGTGGTTTTTGAAAATCTTGGCGCATGCACCGGTTGCCTTCCAAACGCTGGCATCCGGCGTGTCAATCAGGCAGATATACGCGCCGTCGTAGCGGCGAATCTTTACAGATGCCCAAACAGAGACAACACAAACGACAACGATGTAGATCACAAAAAACAGAAGGAAAGCACCGCTGCCTACATTATCGGCGGGGCTGAAGGCAAACAACGGAAGCAAGCCGACCAAGACCAATGCAATGGCGCATACGATAACCAGCCAGCCCAGCGAACGAATGCCGATGCTCAAGCTCAGCTTCAAAGAAGTCAGATAGGATTTTCCGCTGGTAAACGGCTGGAAAATCAAACCGACCGTTGAATTTTCACCGCGGGCGCGTGCGACATAGTAATGCTTGGCGCCAAAGGTAATCGGAGAGCCGATAAAGAAATAAATGACAAGATACAGCAGACTGTATTGAGCAAACTTGCCATAGACGGATAAGAAAGCGTCCAGACTGGATGCGTTTCCAAGTGTATCAAAGCCCTCTGCTCCAATGCTCATGATAATGCTCATGAGAGCCAGCGGAATAGATGCCAAAATCACGGCGCCGATGGTCGGCCAGAACTTTTGGCGAATGTCAGCCCGCGCTTGCGCTTTATAGTCTTTTCGGGCCTGTGCATCGTAAATCATACAAACACCTCGTTTCAGTTTTGTTAAAAAAGTACAGATTCTTCTTCTGTGCTCATTATAGCATAACATGTACAGCGGCACAATAAAAGAATGCGCCGTGGGAAGATTTATCTGAGTCTCGGAAAGGAGCGGTACGCGGGCAAGTCTGCGCAAGAGATAGCCTGATGCGGCATGTGTGCAGTTCGCTCCGGCTTCTCGGCTCTCCCTTTGGGAGAGCTGGCATTTGCAAAGCAAATGACTGAGAGGGCAAAAACTGACAAATCGTATCAGGGCAAATCTCATGCGTATCTTGTCAATCTATAAAACTCCCTCAGTCTTGCCGCAAAGCGGCAATCCAGCTCCCTCACGAGGGAGCCAGCCCTCTCTGTCGCTGCGCGACATCTCTCCCAAAGGGAGAGACAAGATTGGATGGCGCGTGAGGGAAAAACTGACAAATCGTATCAGGGCAAATCTCATGCGTATCTTGTCAATCTGCAAAACTCCCTCAGTCTTGCCGCAAAGCGGCAATCCAGCTCCCTCACAAGGGAGCCAGCCCTCTCTGTCGCTGCGCGACATCTCTCCCAGAGGGAGAGACAAGATTAGATGGCGCGTGAGGGAAAAACTGACAAATCGTATCAGGGCAAATCTCATGCGTATCTTGTCAATCTGCAAAACTCCCTCAGTCTTGCCGCAAAGCGGCAATCCTGCTCCCTCACGAGAGAGCCGGCCCTCTCTGTCGCTGCGCGACATCTCTCCCAAAGGGAGAGACAAGATTGGATGGCGCGTGAAGGAAAACAAAACGCCAAAACCGAAAAATCTCGGTTTTGGCGTTCTCAAGTTTTGGTTTTTCCAGCACTTACTTGGTCTCTTCCGTCTTGGAAGCGGCAGTCTTTGATGCAGCAGCTGTCTTTTTGGCAGCCGACTTGCGGGTGCGGGTTGTGGTTTTCTTTGCCGGTGCTGCGGCAGCGTCTGCTGCGATTTCAGCCTTGGTTCTGCGCTTGCGCTTTGCGCGGGACTCGTTGGTCTTTTTGGCAGCCGGCTTGCGGGTGCGGGTCGTGGTTTTCTTTGCCGGAGCTTCCTCGGTCTTGGTTTCCGGAGCTTCTTCCTTCGGCTGTTCTGCAGCAGCTGCTTCTTCCTTCGGTTCCTCGGCAGCCTCAGCGACCGGAGCCTCTGCCTTTGCCTCGCGGATCAACCAGCTCTGGTTGTCGCCGTCTACGTCAACCCAGATCTGCAGGCGTGCGCCGTCTGCGTCTGCGTTCATGCCGACAACGTCGATGCACTTGGCGGACATGGCGGACTTGATGGCAACCGCACCGTCATCCTTCTCCTCGAAGAACCACAGCTGGCTATCGCCGTTGACATACTCCCACTGGTGAAGATTTGCGCCGTTTACAACGCCCAGGCTGATGATGTCCAGCACCTTGCCCGACTTCTTGTTTGCGATTTTGTAGTACTTACCGTCGATATGCGTAATCGACCACAGCTGCTGGTCTGCGCCGGTTGCCTCTGCCAGGCATACGGCTGCGCCGTTTTCGGTAGAAGCGTTTTCGGCCTCAATGACCTTGCCGCTGACCTTTGCTGCGATGGTGTACCATGCGCTTTTATCAAATGTCTGCATCATAAATGACACTCCTTGTCTCGGTACAGAAATATGTAAATTCTGCAATAAAGTATGAATCTCTTTTCGTGTATAGTATAGCACATGCAATGGGTTCAATCAATGTTTTCGCACCGCGAAAGACAGAAAATAGCAATTTTTTTCTGCGTTTTCGTGAAAAATGTTGAGGTTTTTCAAAAGAACACCGCGGCGTTTTGGTGGTTTTGGCGGGCGAAAAATGCGGCAAATTGACGGAAAATATGCACCGGATTGGGAAAGTGCGTGTGCTTGCTTTTCATGGTAACAAAAATGTGATATAATACAAAAGCAGAAAACGGCACATTTGTGCACAAAGCCCGTTCCGGATACAATCGGGCGGGACGGAGATCTGGAAGGGATGGGATTCATATTATGACAACTGCGACCATTTATACCATTGAGAGAGAGTTTGGCTCTGCTGGACATATCGTGGGCGAGCGTCTGGCAAAGATGCTGGGAATTCCGTTCTACGATTCTCAGATCGTGGATATGGCGGCGAAAAATGCCGGTGTCAGCCGCAAGATTTTCGAGGGGTTTGATGAAAAGCCGACCAATAGCTTTTTGTACTCGCTGGTCATGGGAAGCTATACTGCGGCAGGCTCGATTACGCAATCCTCTGACCTCAACATGAGTGATAAGCTGTTTGTCGAAGAAGCAAAAATTATCCGCGAAGCGGCAGAAAAAGGCCCGTGCGTTGTGGTAGGACGCTGCGGCAGTTATATTCTGCGCGAGCGTCCGGACGTTGTCCGTGTGTTCTGCACAGCGGATATGGAGTACCGCAAGCATCATGCCATTCATGACCTCGGCATGCCGGAAAAGCGCATTGAAGATGCGATTTCCAAGCGCGACAAAAAACGTGCGAGCTATTATAACTATTATACCGGCAAGCGCTGGAGCGATGCGTCCAGCTATGACCTGTGTGTCTCGACGAGCACCGCAGGCATTGACGGCGCGGTGGATACGATTCTCGCCTTTGGAGAAATGCTCGAGCGGCAGCGCGCACAGCGGAGCAAATAAATACCGAAAACAGCGCAAAAGAGGCAGGTTTCTTATGAATCCTGCCCCTGTTTTTTTGTGCGCAAGTATGCTATACTGTCTAAACGATTTGTATTTTATTTTTCGTTTTTCAGAGAGGAGTGAGCTTCTGTGCTGGAAGTATGGACGGAATGTATCATGGACATTGTCAAGACCATTCCGATTCTCTTTGTTGTATATCTGGTCATCAGCTGGATGGAAAATCATATGGATGCGGTAACCCGCGTGGTCACGAGCACAGAGCCGGCAGGGCCGATCATCGGCGCATTGATCGGCGCGATTCCGCAGTGCGGCTTTTCAATGGGCTGCTCGGTGCTGTATTGCCGCGGATTTCTGGCGCCTGCCACGCTGATTGCCGTGTATTTGTCCACATCCGATGAGGCAATTCCGGTTTTATTCGCGGGCGGCTGCAGCTGGAAAGAAATTGTGCTGCTCATTGCCGTAAAAATCGGCATTGCGATTGTCGCCGGTTATCTGTTTTATCTGTTCTGGTTCCGCAAGCACTGGAACATTGACGACTGGCCGGAGGACGATGAGCTGGACATGAATGAGGTCAATGCGAGCTGTTCCTGCTGCGGCGGACAATCGCTGTGGCGCTCGGCGCTCATTCGCACGGCAAATACCACAGTTTTTCTCGTCATCACGATGTTGATTCTCAACACGATTATTTATCTGCTCGGTGCAGATTCGCTGGCGGCGATTTTGCTGCAAGGCTCTCGCCTGCAGCCGGTGCTGTGTGCGCTGATCGGATTGATTCCGGGATGTGCCGTGTCGGTGCTGCTCGTGCAGCTGTTTACCGCAGGTACCATCAGCTTTGGCAGTGTGATTGCCGGACTTTCCGCCGGTGCGGGCTTTGGTTTTATTTTGCTGCTGCGCGAAGCGCCGTGCAAAAAATCCGCTTGGCAGATTATCGGCTGCACGTATGCGGCAGCCGTTGCGGCGGGACTGCTGATAGATTGTATTATATAAACGATTGTTTATCAAACGATATCCCCCTATTTATTGAACATTTTACAGGAGGTTTTTCATGCTTAGCGTTAATCATTTGAGCATTAACTTTGATGGAGAGAATTTGTTCTCCGATGTCAATCTGAAATTTACCGAGGGCAACTGCTATGGTGTCATCGGCGCGAACGGTGCGGGTAAGTCCACCTTCCTGCGCATGCTGTCCGGCGATTTGGAGCCGTCTACCGGTACGGTGGAGCTGGATCCGAAGCTGCGCATGTCGGTTCTGCGTCAGGATCATTTTGCCTTTGATGACTGTACGGTTGTAGACACGATTATTCAGGGCAACAAACGCCTGTATGAAATCATGCAGGAAAAAGATGCACTGTATGCCAAGGATCCGTTTACTGAGGAAGACGGCAACCGCGCCGCTGAGCTGGAAGCAGAATTTGCAGAGCTGGACGGCTGGAATGCAGATACCGAAGCGGCTCGCCTGCTGCAGGGTCTGGGACTCAAGGCAGACGACATTCTGTACAGCGGCATGAAGTACCGTACGGACGCAGAAAAGGTCAAGATTCTGCTGGCACAGGCGCTGTTCGGCAAGCCGGATATCATGCTGCTTGACGAGCCGACCAACCATTTGGACATTCATTCCATTGCGTGGCTGGAAGATTTTCTGGCAGATTATGAGGGTACCGTCATCGTTGTATCGCATGACCGTCACTTCCTCAACAATGTCTGCACCCACATTGTAGATATTGACTACGGCAAGGTTCGCCTGTACGTCGGCAACTATGAGTTCTGGTATGAGTCCTCACAGCTGGTACAGCGCACGCTCAACGACCAGAAAAAGAAGGCGGACGAAAAAATTAAGGAACTGCAGGAATTTATCCGCCGCTTCTCCGCAAACAAATCCAAGTCCAAGCAGGCAACCAGCCGCAAAAAGCTCATTGACAAGTTGACGGTTGACGAACTGCCGGCATCGTCCCGCCGGTATCCGTTTGTCGGCTTCCAGATGGACAGAGAGCCGGGGAAGGATATTTTGGAGGTCAAGGACATTTCCAAGACCATCGACGGCGAAAAGGTTCTCAATCATGTATCGTTCCGCGTGGCGCGCGGCGATAAAATTGCGTTTGTCGGCAAGACTGAGCAGGCAGCGACTACCCTGTTCCAGATTTTGATGGGCGAGATGGAACCGGATGAAGGCAGCTTCAAGTGGGGCGTTTCCACCAGCCAGTCGTATTTCCCAAAAGACAACTCGGAGTTTTTTAACGGTCATACCGAGAATATGCTGGATTGGCTGGCTCCGTATTCGCAGACCGATACGCTGGAGACAACGCTGCGTTCGTTCTTGGGCAAGATGCTGTTTTCCGGCAACGATGTGTACAAGTCTGTTAACGTACTGTCCGGCGGCGAGAAGGTTCGCTGCATGCTGGCACGTATGATGCTGTTTGGTTCCAATGTGCTGGTTGTCGATCAGCCGACCAACCATCTGGATCTGGAATCCATCACCGCAGTCAACAACGGTCTGATTGATTTTAAGGGCAATGTCCTGTTTGCATCGCATGACCATGAGTTCACGCAGACTATTGCCAACCGTATCATTGAAATCACAGAGGATGGCGTTTGGGATAAGCAGTGCACCTATGACGAATACCTCGAAATTCGAGGCTGATCATCAAAAAGAGGCAACAGCGCGCGCTGTTGCCTCTTATAGCTTGCGAATGAGAGCTTCATGTGGTATCCTTAAATACAGCACTGCCACGAACGGTAGGCGGTTTGTCCTTTTTGACAGAGGACAGACTTCTTTTGCCCTCTGATCTTAGGAGAGGAGGGATGCATCATGGTTACATATGAAGCGTTATTTGCTTATACCGCAGCCATTGTTGGTGTAATTTCTCTGACTGTTCAGATTATTGCTCTGGTCATTCAGCTGACAAAAAAGAAGTAACCGCCCAAGCCTGAGAAACTTGCGGTTACTTCACTGCAAACTTTGAGGGACGACCGTCTACTGGCGGTGCCTCTTATTATCTTGATTATAACATATTCTAGGGGTTTGTCAATTGATGGAGGGGATTATGGATTCTAAAAAACGAGTGCGTGTCATCGTACATGTTTTGCTGGTGATTGCCGTCATGGCGTTTATTTTTTCGCATTCAATGGCAAATCGCGCGCAGTCGACATCGGAAAGTATGGGTGTTTTTGAATTTCTGATGAAGCTGCTCGGAACGGTTGGTCTGGGAGATGGATTGACCGAATATATTGTGCGCAAAATGGCGCACTTTTCCGAATTTGCCGCACTGGGATTTTTCGCGGCAATCGTCATGCGGGATATTCGCATTGTCCGGCTGCCGTATGTGCTCAATGTATTTTTGTTCGGCATTCTGTGTGCGATGACGGATGAGACCATTCAGCTGTTTAATGACCGCTCTGCGCGTGTGACCGATGTTTGGATTGACTTTTGCGGCGCCGTATGCGGATGTCTGATTTATTTGCTGTTTTCTTGGCTGCGGAACAGACATATGCGCCAAAAGATGTGAAAAAAAGACCGGAATTCCGGTCTTTTTTTCATGCAGATTTATGCCCAGGCAATCAGCATGCCGAGCGATAGAATAAAGCTGGTCACCATGCTGACCGAGCTGAGTGCGGCAATCATCGACTGCTTGCAGCCGCAGGCGAGACCGAACGGAATGGCGAGCGTTGTCACAGGGCCGACGAGACACAGACACAAGGTCTGCCGAATTGGCAAATCAAACGGACACAGGAAGAAAATCGCTGCTGCGGCGCACAGGCACAGCGCATAGCGCAAGCCCAAAATGCGGATGACATTGCCGACATCTTCTTTTGGCAGATGCCATTCAAAAATCAGACCCAGTGCGAACATGGCGAGAAAGGCGTTGCCTTTGCCGAACAAGTCGCACAGATCAAAGAACGCATCCGGCAGGCGAATGCCCGGCAGATACAGAACAATCATGATAAAATACGCCAAGAACGGAGGGGAATGAAACAACGTGCGCAGGATGCTGCGCAGGGAAACCTTTCCGTCTCCGCCGCTGGCAGAGGATGCCACAGAGTACGCAAGACCTGCGCCATACGGATTGTTTCCGGCATCATACATGCACAGAGCCGGAACCACAGAGGACGGCAGAAAGCTCAGCACAAACGGCAGAACAAAATTGCCGACGTTTTGACACGGCGTATTGAGAATGTACAGCGCGCGCAGCCTGCCTTCCTTGCGGACAGACGCGAGAGAACCGGCGAGCAGCAGCACGCCGTTCATACAAAAGCCGAGCAGCAGGGCAAACAGCAACGAAATATCGATGGAAAACGTGCGAAAACCGGCGATCAGTGCGGCGGGCATCGTGATATTGATGATGATTTTCATCAAAACCTGGCTGTCCTCCTGCTCTAAGACGTGCTTGGTTTTCATCAGATAGCCCAGCGCGATCATGAGAAAAAACGCGAGTGCTTTGAAAAGTACAGCTGACATGGATTCCTCCGAAGAAAAGATTGACGGAGAAACACACGGGGCGCGTCCGCCTGAAAACTTATTATACTCCCATGCGCGAAAGGAAACAAGGGAGAAGTGATTTTATCTCGGAGAGTCCGTCGGAAGCACGGTCAAAACACCGCCGTCCATTTCACAGACCGTATCACATAACACGCGAATGTCTTCTGCATGATGAGAGGCCAATAAAATCGTCTTTCCGGCATTGCGGAGTTGCATGAGGCAATCGCGGATTTTTTCTTTTTCAATAATATGACGCAATTCGGCAAGAAATTTTAAATTGGCGTATGCACTGTAGTTGGGCAAAAATCCGGGGGTTCTATGATAATGCCCAAGTTTTCTGGAATATCGACATCTTTTCCTATCCTAACCTAAACTTTCCGTAGAGTTCGGATAAATTCCGCCCTAAACTATGCGTCGGTTGTCGTATGCTGCCATGTGCGCTATACTATGAGCAGACAAACGCAAAGGGGGTCTAACTATGGACGCAAAAAAATTTGGTACATTCATTGCCACTCTGCGGAAAGAAAACGGTATGACGCAAGTGGAATTAGCAAAAAAGCTGCAAGTAACGGATAAGGCAGTCAGTAAATGGGAGCGTGGTTTAGGTTTTCCCGACATAAACACGATTGAACCATTAGCCGACGCTTTGGGTATTAGCGTGCTGGAAATCATGCGGTCTGAAAGAATTTCAGAAACTGAAATCACTCAGGACACGGCTGCCGCTGCTTTGACTGATACATTTGAGCTTGTGAAGTTCCAACGGAAAGCAGAACGGAAATCTATTATCAAGATTGCCGGGTGTATTGCTGCCGTTTTGTTTCTGATTTTCTTAATTGACGGTATGGGGTGGCTCGGTTTTGCAATGGTATATTTCCCGGTTATCTGCCTTGTGGCAAGTGTCGCACTTTTGATTTATGGCGTATGGCGAAAGAAAAACAAACTGCCATGTCTACAAACTTTCGTGTTATCTGCCATTATGCTGCTAATCCCTGTCGCTGTTGTTGTATTTTTGTTCCTTGCTGGAGCTTTAGGGCTTGGGCCTGTTCCAAACTAAATAGGGCAAGAATGGTTTATAAAGCGGTCATGCTCCCTGGCATGACCGCTTTTCCATGCCCCGGCTCATGCGATATAAGGCGGCTTCGGTGTAGCTGCGCTTTCCGCTGTCTGTTTCCCGTTCACTACCCACACCACATGAAAATCCGATTTTGCCAACTCTGCGGGCTGAATTCCAAAAAATTTCTGTTTAGTCTTTTACACGGACAGTTTTGAAATTTGCCAAAGAGTAGGACAGGACTTTTGAAAATGGGCGCAAAAAAGCCGCAGGATTTTTAAAAAATCTCTGCGGCTCATGGCTCTGCTATCTCTCTGACAAATCGAAATTTATTTTTTCCTTGTGGTTATACGAAGTAATAAGCATCCTATCAAAAATCCAACGAGAGTCCCACAAGTATTCATAATCACATCATCTAACTGTGCAAACCTTCCAATAAATGTTTGCAAAAATTCTATACCAACCGAAAATACTGCTCCAAGTATAACGCCATTCCACCAATGCTTGTGGATATTCTTAAAAATAAATACTGGCAAAAATCCATATGGAACGAATAGACATATATTCAAAATAGTTGCCGCATTAAATCCATCCTCAAATAATTTAAAACTAATATAACTATCAAGTGGTGAGGATATTCCAAAACTACCACCAATAATTCCTGTAATTTTTAATATTGATACAACTATTAGAATCCATAAGAATTGACATAACCAATTTAAAATCTTAACTTCAATTTTCTTCTTCTGGATAAATTCAATACCCACTTCGATAATCATAACACCTGCAAAAATAATAAGTGCCATTGGAAGTAATCTCACTAATATCCATATTCCAGTCCATATTTCCATTGTAATATAACTCACTATTATTCCTCCATAAATTCATATTTGCCACCCATACATGATTTATTTTACCACAAGTCTATGAATATTTCCACCACAAGCATATTTACGGAATAGTGCGGGCGGCTGCCCGAAAAAGGGCATAAAAAACGGCGGTCAGTTTTCATAACTGCCGCGGTCATAAGTCCCCGCGCTGCGTTTGTTGCTGCTGCGCGGCGGTATTCAGTTGTAATGTGCGGCTTTCCGCCGCGATACGCGCAAGGAGTAGGGGCGCGTACCATGTAGCCCGTGTTTATTGTTTTTACTTTACGTTCCCTCCTTTTCAATGAGAAGATTTTCGTCTATCAAATCAATAAAAAGTAACAAAAAGGCTGCGCGAAGTATCGAATGTTTCACAAAAATCCCCCTCTTATTTGCACAATTGCATACTATGTCTGAGAAAAATATACCTATAAAAAATTTAAAGCATATATTATGCTTGTATTATATACAAAAAATAACATAAAAATTGTGTACGAAAAATCACATACTTTTCCGTGCTAAAACGAAAAAGTGCAAAAGGATGGTTGTACGAACGCACAAAAGATGGTATAATGTCCATATAAGTTTGTTTCGGGGGTAATTGCTCGACCCTCAAAATCAGGAAAGGGGCAATTTATATGCCAGGCAAAATTGTTTTGGGCGCACAGTGGGGCGACGAAGGAAAGGGCAAGTACATTGACATCTTTGCTTCGCAGGCCGATGTGGTCGTCCGTTCGCAGGGCGGCAACAACGCAGGTCATACCGTAGTTGTTGGCGACGAATCCTATAAATTACAGCTGATTCCGTCCGGTATTCTGTATCCGGATTGTGTAAATATCATCGGACCGGGTGTTGTTGTCAACCCGAAGTCCATTCTCGGCGAGATGGACGGTCTGAATGCACGCGGCATTTCTACCGATAAGCTGTACATTGACGCACGTGCACACTGCATTCTCCCGTGGCATCTGGAACTGGATGCGCTGAGCGAGAAGGCACGCGGCGGCGATGACATCGGCACCACCAAGAAGGGCATTGGCCCGACCTATATGGACAAGGCTGAGCGCATCGGCGTCCGTATGCATGACTTTGTGGATCCGGAGCGCTTTGAGGCAGCGATGACCGAGGCTTGCGAGCGCAAGAACAAGGTTATCGTCGGTGTATACGGCGGCGAGCCGATTGACATCAAGGCAGTTCTCGAGGAGTACAAGGAGTACGCAGATCGTCTGAGAAGCCATGTCAAGGACACCTCTGTTATCACCTATCAGGCAATCAAGGACGGCAAGGAAGTTCTGTTTGAAGGCGCACAGGGCACCCTGCTGGATCTGGACATGGGTACCTACCCGTATGTTACGTCCTCTCATCCGGTATCCGGCGGCTGCTGCATCGGTTCCGGCGTTGGCCCGACTGCTATCGACGAAATCGTTGGTATCTGCAAGAGCTACACCACCCGTGTCGGCAAGGGCCCGTTCCCGACCGAGCTGTTTGATGAGACCGGCGATTACATCCGCAACGCAGGTCATGAGTTCGGTACTGTTACCGGCCGTCCGCGCCGTACCGGCTGGTTTGATGCGGTTATCGCACGCTATGCTGTTCGCGTAAACGGTTTGACCGAAATGGTTATCAACAAGATCGACCCGCTGTGTGGTCTGCCGAAGCTGAAGGTCTGCGTAGCATATGACTACAAGGGTCAGCGCATCGAGGAGTTCCCGGCAAACTTCGCAGATCTGGAAGACTGCAAGCCGATTTATGAGGAGTTCGACGGATTCACCGAGGACATCACCGGCTGCAAGACCTTTGATGAGCTGCCGGAGAAGGTACAGAGCTACATCAAGGAGCTGGAGAAGATTGTCGGCTGTCCGGTTAAGCTGCTGGGCGTAGGTCCTGGCCGCGATCAGGTCATCGACATCACCAAGTAAACAATCCCTGCTGGGTAAAATAGATAAGCCGGAAGCGAGAGCTTCCGGCTTGTTGTTTTTACTTGCGCGTGAAAACAAAAAACGCATCCGACCGGATGCGTTTTCATTTCCAATTAAATCAAAGCAAGGGCTTACTTGGAAGCGTTCAGCTTGAGGGTCAGAGCGCTCTTCTTGTTAGCAGCCTTGTTCTTATGAATCAGATTCTTTGCAGCAGCCTTGTCGAGGGCCTTAACTGCGGTCTTATATGCAGACTCTGCAACAGCCTTATCCTCAGATGCAACTGCAGCGTCAAACTTCTTCAGAACAGTCTTCAGCTCAGAACGAGCAGCCTGATTGCGAGCATCCTTTACCTTGGTAACGAGTACGCGCTTCTTGGCAGACTTGATATTCGGCATTGGTGTCCACCTCCTTACTCCATTTAATCTATTAGTCAGTAATTGAAATTCTATCACGAGACGGACGAAAAATCAAGTGCTAATTGTGTTTTTCATAGGAAATTCCCCAAAAAATACGTCAGACACCTCGCAGATTGGATAAAACGTACAGAGAAATTCGAAGGGAAAGCGATATTTTTCGGTTTTGCCGCATAGAATGACCGGAGCGGGTGCATACTGGACGGGGAAGGGGAGACAAAACATGGCAGTGCGAACAGATCTTGCTTTGGAACTGGCGGAGGGACGGCGCGTACAGCAGCGGACGCAGACGCTGGAAGGATTTTCGCTGCACACGGTCACTGTGACGGAATCCGATACGGATTTTGGCAGGCCGCCGGGACGGTATGCAACGCTGTCCATTCGTGATTTGCTGCGGCGGGAAACCGACGCATTTCCGCGGGCGTGCCGCGCGGTGGCGCAGATCCTGCGCCAGCTGGCACCGAGCAATCAAGACCCGCGCGCGCCGGTGCTCGTTATTGGTTTGGGAAACCGTGCGGTCACGCCGGATGCCATCGGGCCGCTGTGCTGTCAGAATGTGCTGGCGACACGGCATTTGGTCGAACAATCTCCCGAGCAATTTCGCGCGTTTCGGCCGGTTGCGGTGCTGGCACCCGGCGTGCTCGGCACAACGGGTGTAGAGACCGGAGAACTTGTGCTGGGCGTCATCGACCGCATTCATCCGGAACTGATTCTCGCAGTGGATGCGCTGGCGGCGCGGCGGCTCAGTCGTCTGATGTGCACGATTCAAATGACGGATACCGGCATTGTGCCCGGTTCCGGTGTCGGCAATGCACGAACGGCACTGACGCAGACGGCATTGGGCGTACCCGTTTTGTCGATTGGCGTGCCGACCGTGGTAGACGGCGCGACACTGGCGGCAGATATTGCCCAGCAGTCCGGTGCGCAGTGCGAGGCGCTGGATGATTTGAATACACCAGTGCTGGTCACGACACGAGATGTCGACCAGCAGACCGCAGATGCCGCGCGAGTGATCGGCTATGGCATCAATTTATTTTTGCATCCCTCGCTGGATATCGCAGACATGGAGCTGTTCCTGTCTTAAAAACTGCATATCCTTCCGCCGGTGCGAATAGAATTTTGTACAGGACGCGGCGGGAAAGGCAGGGAGACACATGAAGCGAAAAAAGGCGTGGATACCCATGTGGTGCATTCCCTGCCTGATGATGGCCGGCGGCTTGCTGGCGGCAGATCGGCTGGGAGGCGGTGGGACGCTGGAGCAGTGGATGCAGCAGCTGGCGGGAAATT
>AUXO012461314.1_pt1 | contig 16677 bp, 15 predicted proteins | sample 768731 | NCBI WGS metagenome assembly AUXO01 (sample SAMN02715735, study PRJNA202380) | gut metagenome | biome: sheep rumen | host: Ovis aries | place: New Zealand: Palmerston North
AAGCTCTGAAGTTATCTTCTCTTCAACAGCTTCCGCCTCCTCACGGCTTTCCGCGCTTATGGAGATATATGCTTTAAGCTTTGGCTCTGTTCCCGACGGGCGGATGACCACAGAACAATGATCGCTCAGCAGATACTTAAGCACATCGGACTTTGGAAGTCCCTCAAGTCCCGGCTTATAATCCAGGAGCTTTTCTATCTTTTTACATCCGAAGCTTTCCAATGCCTCGGCCTGATGCTGTCCCGGCTTATCCTCAGGTACTGATGCGCCCTGAAGCTTTGCCTCATAAGAATCCATGCGGAACTGCTGCATTATCCTCTGCATCTTTTCAAAGCCTGCGGATCCCTCGAACTGGAAGCTGTGAAGTGTATTCAGGCAATAGCCATACTCCCTGTAAAGCTCTGAAAGCTTATCCAGAAGACTTATGCCCTTTGTCTTGTAATATGAGAACATCTCGCAGATAAGGAAGGCTCCGTCAACGGCATCCTTGTCTCTCACATATCCTCCGCTTAAATAGCCGTAACTCTCTTCGAACCCGAATATGTAATCATCTTCCCTGCCTTCACTTTCAAGTCTTCCTATATGCTCACCTATGAATTTAAAGCCGGTAAGTACATTGACTGTCTTTATTCCGTAGTGCTCAGCGATACGCTCTGCCATATCCATGGTGACTATGGTCTTTACCATAACCGGATTCTCCGGCATGCTTCCGTTCTTCTTTCGAAGGCTCGCAATATAGTCAAGGAGCAGTATGCCTGTCTCATTTCCGCTTAAAAGGCGGTACTCTCCTCTTTCATCCTTAACGGCGATTCCAACTCTGTCACAGTCCGGATCGGTTGCCAGCAGAAGATCCGCGTTTTCCCTCCTTGCATATTCCATGCCGAGTGCCATGGCCTCTTTGATCTCAGGATTAGGGTATGGACAGGTCGGGAAATTGCCGTTCGGAGCTTCCTGCTCCTTTACAACAGTGATGTTTGTATAGCCGCTCTCCCTGAGGGCTCTGGTGACAGGCTTTAATCCTGTGCCGTTAAGAGGTGAATAAACTATGGCAACGTTTCTGTCTACGGCATCTCCATCCGAAAGAACCGACTGAGCCTTAACATTTTCGATGAAATCGGTATAGACCTTCGGTCCTATCAGATAGATCCTTCCTGTTCTTCCATCCGATGAACCATCAACTGTAATTGACTCTGCCTCATCTCTTGTACCCTCTGTTCTGAATTCAAGGCTCTTAATGCCGCTGAATATATCTGTCTTTTCGATTTCTGCCAATATTTCCGCCGCAGCTCCGGTTGTGATCTGGCACCCATCATCCCCGTATACCTTATAACCGTTATACTTTGAAGGATTGTGGCTGGCCGTAACCATGACGCCTGCTGCACAGTCAAGCTCTCTTACCGCAAAGCTGAGACAGGGTGTAGGCATGATATCCTCATAGATATAAACGTCTATTCCGTTGGCGGCAAAGACCGATGCAGCGGTCCTTGCAAAGACATCTGATTTTATACGGCTGTCTCTGGAGACTGCGATACGTCGTTTCTCTGCCGGATACCTGCTCACCACATAGTTCGCGAGTCCCTGAGATGCCTTTCGAACGGTGTAGACATTCATACGGTTGGTTCCTGCGCCGATAACTCCCCTGAGTCCTCCGGTGCCGAACTCCAGATCTCTGTAAAAAGCATCCTCGATCTTTCCTTCATCACCCTCCATATCAAGAAGTTCTTTCTCTATATCTTCGTCAGCCCCCTTTGCAAGCTCGGTCCAACGCTTATATTCTTCAAAATAATCCATATAATTCTCCATCATTTATCCAAAAAGTATTTCTCTTTATCCTCAACGGATATTTCAGTACCCATCTGAATCTCTATCATGGTCAGAGGCTCTGATTCACCGGCTCTCACTGTATGCTTTGTACCCTTAGGGATATTCACCGAGTCTCCTGCCTTTATCGTTCTTTCAACTCCGTCTATGGTCACTGTGCCTGTACCGGAAATGACAGTCCAGACCTCGTCTCTTCCGTGATGGCTGTGATAGCTCATATGATGTCCGGGCTTAACCACTACTCTCACTGTCATGGCATTTTCCGAAACATCAAGCACGTGGAAATCTCCCCAGGATTTATCTGCGAACATTATTCTGTCAGGGAGCTTATCGACATAGGTTTTAATGCGGGCACTTGCATCTATATCACTTACCAGAATTCCCTGGGAACTGGCTGAAATAACCACATCCTTCATTCCCATGGCAAGTATGGGAATGCTCAGCTCATTTACGATATGGACATCTTCACAGTTCTCTCCCAGAACTCCGGCCCCTATGACAGGCTCCGACATCTCTTCTGTCAGGGTATTCCAGGTTCCGATATCCTTCCACTCGCCTTTGAAACGCATGACCTGAATCCTGGGTTCGTGCTCAACAACAGCATAGTCAAAGCTTATTTTCTTCAGTGTCTCGTATTTATCAAAAAGATCCTGATAACCGGTAAAATCTATGAGCTCATGGGCCCGATCCAGCACGTACTTTATCTTATATGCGAAAACACCGCCGTTCCACAATGCCCCCTGACCGATATATCCCTCTGCGGTCTTCATATCAGGCTTTTCCTTAAAGGTCTTTACACAGGAAACCTCATCCTCACTTTCGGGAATGATATATCCGTACTTTTCGGAAGGGAATGTGGGCTCTATACCCATAAGTACCAGATTTGCCTCTCCTTTGTCTGCCTGCTCCGACAGATTTCTCAAGGCACTGAAATAGTCATCATTAACATAGGGATCCACCGGACATACCACCACAGACTCTTCCTCTGAAACTCCGCACTTCTCCCTGAGATATGCGGTTGCCAGTACTATGGCCGGAAATGTATCACGGCGTGTAGGTTCCACAGAAATATTAACCTTGTCACCCAGGAGATTCAGTATCGAAGAGACCTGGGTCTTTGATGTGGCAATGGTAACATTGGCATCACTGTCCACCTTACGTATCTGACGGTATACTCTCTCGATCATGGATTCATAGCTTCCGTCGGAATCCTTAAATATCTTTATAAACTGCTTGGATCTTATATCATTGGAAAGGGGCCATAATCTTTTTCCCGATCCACCTGAAAGTAAAATTATATTCATAAAATCATTCTCCTTTTGGACCTTGATATTTTAGCATATCGCCCGTGTTTATCAATTGAGTACATATTAATAATTACGAAAAATCAAGGCATTTGTTGAAAATCACCATAAAGTCCCGATTGTTTTGTTGTCATTTGACAAGGAATATGTTTTTCTGCCTTATCCGGAAATTTGACTGCTTAAAAATTCTTCCTTTTATCATCTCAAAACCTGCGTATTTAAGCGGTTTTTTTATTATTTTCCATCAAACATGCATAATTATACTATTTTGTTTTTATTTCACAGAACATATAGTCTGATTTTAGACAAGGTCTAAAATCAGACTATATGCAATATCAGGCTTCCACCCTATACTGAACTCACAAATTCATACGGAGGCAACATGATAGCATCAAACCTGATTCTTCTACAGTTTCTCTTCGGAGCTGCTCTCACTGATCTATATGATCGACGTATCCCAAATCTTCTGATCGGCACGTATCTATCCCTTGGAATGTTCCTGAATTATCGATGTATCTCTTTGACGGAAGGACAAGGTGCCCTAAACCTTTTATGTCCCCTGAGTTTTCTCACTCATTTTCTCATCATCGGAATGATGCTTTCAGTTATCACCGCCATGACTCATGCAGGGGCAGGTGATGCCAAGCTTCTGGCACTCACACTATCCTGGACAGGCTTTTATGAAGGAATCCTCCTGATCTTTCCGGGACTGCTGCTTGCCCTTGCATTTATTCTGATCAGCAAAGCTGAAACAGAAATCTCAGCCCGTAATTACCGGTACTGTAACCATCTCACCCCAAAAAATCATTTCAGTCCGGTACCCGTTCTTAATATTCATGTTCCCCTCATTATATTAAGAATCGCCCCTCACAAATCGGGAAAGAACAAAATATTTTGTTTCAAAGACAAACTATTGAGAAATTTCGGAGCCTACATAAGAATTCCAAAACGAAGTTCTCTTCCCCTGGCTGTACCTGTTTTTCTCGGTGCAATTCCGAGACTGGTCACTTACTGTTTTCAATGAGCCGCAATAAGTCAGCAGCAGAAAACAGAGTCTATTATTCATAAGGAGATTACCATGCAGCATATTCTTGCCTTTTTTGATGAGGATCAGATTTACAGTGATCGCTTCAAAAAATTTGCTTCTGCCCATTCCAACTGTCCCTTTACAGTCTACTCATTTCATGATTACAAAACTCTGGAGAGCTTCTCCCAGGATCATCCCATAGAGCTTCTGGTGGGCAGTGAGGCAAAGTCTTCCAGGCATGGATCTGATGTACTGTCGTCAGGAAATCCATCCGAAGAAGAAATCCGCGCATCTTTAAAGGATCCTCTTTATAAGATTCCGGCCAAATCCCTGATACACCTGTCAGAATCACCCACCGAAGCATACAATGGTTCTCAAAAAAACAATGAACATAAACATGAAATCTATAAATACCAGTCCGGGGAGAACATTCTTCGTGAGATACTGTCCCTCTACGGAAAAAAAGATTCCGGTCCGAAAAGCACGGATTCCGAGGCTCTGGCAAAATTATACCTTGTTTTCAGCCCCATAGGACGTTCCGGTAAAACCACCTTCGCCAGGAGCCTGACCAGGGCACTGAGCCGTGATTGCAATGTACTATACATAACCCTGGAGGAAGTATCTGATCTTGAAGATTCCCATTGCGATGCACTTTTTCATGATACCCTGTCGGAAGCCTTCTATTTTTTCAAAGAAGGAAAGCTTTCCGGGGAAAGATTCAGGAATCTTATATATCATTCCGATGATTATGATCACCTGCTGCCTGTCAGGACCCCTGAAGACCTGACTACCCTTGACTCAAAGGAACTCTTCGATTTCATAGAGCATATCCGCTCTGTATCAGGAAAAGACGCCATAGTACTGGATACTGACAGCATTTTGAGCCGCATCGAAGTTCTGCTTCCTCAGGCCAGCAGGATATTCATGCCGGTCATGGATGACCGAATATCAAATCTGAAACTTGAACTCCTTGAATCTCATCTTTCCAAATCCCAATCCGCCGAAGTTCTTGATAACATAACAAAGCTCATAGTCCCGGATACACGGCAATTTAAGTCCGGCACGGATAATCTTCCCGGAAATGATCCTCTTTTAGACTATGCTTCCGCAGTAATAAAGAACTATATCTACTATTAAATATGAATACCTTAAACGAAATAAAAAAAGATTTAAAACAGCAGATCGTTTCAGAACTTCGAGACGGTCATAACCTTGAGGATGACGAGCTCTACAGCAAAATAGATGAGCTTTTGTATACAAAAAGAGATTTAAGTCTGAAAAACAAGCTTTATCTCCGATCGGCTATTTTCAACAGCTTTCGTCGCCTGGACATTCTTTCGGAGCTCCTTGACAACCCGGAAATAACCGAGATCATGATCAATTCCCACAGGGAGATATTCATCGAACGCTTCGGCCGTCAGGAAAAGCTTAACCGGAGCTTTGAATCCAAGGATCAGCTTGAAGAAGTCATACAGACCATAGTCAGCAAGGTGAACCGTACGGTAAATACAAGTAATCCTATAGTTGATGCCCGTCTTGAGGACGGTTCCAGAGTACATGTAGTACTTCCCCCAATTTCCCTTAAGGGTCCCACCCTTACCATAAGAAAATTCCCTGAACCCATAACCATGGAAAAGCTTATAGCCTATAAATCCCTCACCGAAGATGCTGCCGAATTTGTGAAAGCTCTCACGAGAGCCGGTTATAACATCTTCATCTCCGGTGGAACCAACAGCGGAAAAACAACATTTTTAAACGCCTTAAGTCAGTATATCCCATCAGACGAACGAGTCATAACCATAGAAGATTCAGCCGAGCTCCAGATACAAAATGTTTCGAATCTCGTTTCAATGGAGACCAGGAACGCAAATTCCGAAGGTGAAGGTCAGGTAAGCATGTCCGATCTTATAAAGGCTTCCCTAAGAATGTCTCCGAACAGAATCATCGTTGGTGAAGTCAGAGGCGGTGAAGCCCTGGACATGCTCAACGCGATGAACACGGGACATGACGGTTCAATAAGCACAGGGCATGCCAACTCAGCCCGGGATATGCTGAAACGTATGGAGGTCATGATACTTCAGGCAGCAGATCTTCCTCTGCCCGCCATCAGGAGCATGATCGCTTCTGCTATAGAAATAATCATTCATCTTGGCAAAACCAGGGACCATAAACGTCGGGTCTTAGAAATTTCGGAGGTAACAGGCATTGAAAACGGCGAAATCATACTCAATCAGCTGTATAAATACGATGGCAAAAAGCTTCAAAAGCTTTCATCCCTTTCAAACAACCAAAAGCTCATTAACAGATTACAGTGAGTATTCTTTCACGATAATCGAATATCTGCGTAATGTCTTTCTGGCATCCATAGCCGCTGCTTTGATAAGCTACACCTTTTACCGGAGCAGAATTCTGTTTTTCATTCTGTTGCCCTTATGCTTCATTTATCCCTTTTTAATACGAAAAAAGCTTGTGGAAAAACGAAGAAGCGAACTGCTTAACCAGTTCAAGGAATCTCTGGCTGTTCTTTCATCCTTTTTAAGCGCAGGGTATTCCACGGAAAATTCATTTCGTGCCTCTATTCCGGAGCTTAAAAATATGTTTGGAGAAGGCTCCATGATACTCAGAGAATTTGAGACCATCGTTAACGGCTTCAGCCTTAACAAACCTCTGGAGGAAATGCTTTCCGATTTTGCCTTCCGTTCAGGTCTTGATGATATTACCAATTTTGCAGAGACCTTCAATATCGCCAAGAGAAATGGCGGAAATCTGGTACAGATCATCACCCATACCTCCGGCATCATACGTGATAAGGTTCAGATAATCGAAGATATAAAGACATTGAACGCCTCAAAGATCTTTGAACAGCGGGTCATGAACATCATCCCCTTTGTCATAATCATATATATGAACCTCTCGTCCCCCGATTTCTTTGTTTCTCTCTATACCACCTTTCTCGGAAGAATAACCATGACCATATGCCTTTTGATCTACTTTCTTTCCATCTTTCTTGCGAATCGAATTATGAGTATAGAAATCTAATGACACTATTCCGGTTAAATCTATGAAACACAATTCTGAATTAAAGTCCCTGTTTAAAAAAGGCAGGAACTCTCTGATACTGAAATTTAAAAAAATACCTCAAAAGGTACTTAAGGAACAGATACTATGTATAGCAGTTTCTCTTATCCTGAGTGCTCTGGTCTTTTTCTCCACCATAAGTTCCTCCATCGTGACCAACGGCAACAGCATTAAACGCAGCAGCTACGGCAGCAGCAACAGAACCTTCTCACTGGAGGTCTCCGGGCTTTCCGAAGGAAAGGATGTGCCTTTAGACATTACTGTAAGCCCCCGGCGCTACACTAAAGCCGAGGCCGACAAGGTCTTTGCGGAAATAGTGGAAAACATAGAGGGCATAATCATCAAGGACGACCAGAGTCTCGCTTCAGTGGACCATGACCTTAGTCTCGTGACAAAGCTTAAGGATTACGGCGTTGAACTATCCTGGAATTTCTATCCGGAGACTGAGGATCCTGCAGATTACAGAAAATACAGGCATCTTATAGAAGATGACGGTAAAGTCAGAAATGAGGATATCCCCGAAGGATCTTTTGTTACCGGCTATCTCTCACTGATCATGAGTACCTATATAGTCCCGGAAGAAGAGAACAGCGAATCCCAAAAGGATTACATAAAGGTAAAATATCATTCGGAACCCTATAAGATCTATGTCAATGTCATCCCGAAAAAACTGAGTGAATATGATCTTCTGCTCAAAGCTCTCAGGGAAAAAATCAATGACGCAAATATATCAGGACTTGGCAGCGAGTCTCTTATACTTCCAACAGAGCTTAACGGATTAATTTTAAGCTATCACGAATCACAGGATAATACCTATCTTATTTTCCCCTTCCTCGGACTCTTTGCAGCCGGAGCCCTTTACCTTAGACAGGGTTCCCTCGAAAAAGAAGAAAAAAAGAAACGGGAATCCATGCTGATGCTGGATTATTCTGATCTGGTATCAAAGCTCATGGTATATACAGGAGCAGGACTTACCATAAAGAACTCCTTCCTGACCATTTCGGAAAATTACGACAATCTCATCAAAAGAAAACTTCGCCCTGACCGGCCTCTTTACAAAGAGTTACGCACCCTTTGTTATCAATTTCAGAGAAACATGCCTGAATCCGAGGTCTATATCGATTTAGGCAAACGAATCAACCTAAAACCCTATACAAAACTTGTAAGCCTTATAGAACAAAATCGAAAGAACGGCACCAAAAACCTCCGTTCCATGCTGGAACTGGAAATGAACGATGCCTTTGAACAGAGAAAGACCACAGCAAAACGTCTCGGTGAAGAGGCCGGTACAAAGCTGCTGCTTCCGCTGTTCCTGCTTCTTGCCATAGTCATGGTCATCATCATAGTTCCCGCTCTTACGGCTATTCAATAACCTTTTCTTACTGTTCTGCCCGGAATACTCTTTCCGGCAGACATATATAAAACGCTGTTTTATCTCAATAATCAAATTGAGATTTAATAATAATTTACAGAGGTAACCCCTCAGAAGGAGAATTAACATGAATTCAACAACTACTGCAGCCATTTTGACCCTTCCTGGTTTTCCATCAGGACATGACGACGACATCTCAGAAAAGATCATTAATATCCATGAGAAATTCAGATATGGACTCTTCTATTACGGAATGAAGTTCAAGAATGCTCTGAAGGACCATATCAACTATATCTTTAGCGGAGAATCCGGAATAGGAACCATAGAGCTGGTACTCATTCTGGTAGTCCTCATTGCACTTGTCATCGTTTTCAAGGGAAGGATCAATGATCTCCTCACAAATATCTTTGACCAGATAGACAGCTCAGCTCAGAGCGTATATTGATGCCCGGCAGTTCTACCAGAGGCTCTGTGACTATTTTTATGGCACTGAGCTTTACCATGATCGCCGCACTGCTGCTTACCATAGTTGAATCCTGCAGGACCGCAGGTGAAAGATACTTCTGGCAGGTGGCAGCGGATGCATCCATGGAATCTCTTTTTTCCCAGTACCATCGTACCCTATGGGAGAATTACAGGGTCCTGGGACTACAGTACAGAACAGACGGTGATCTTACAGAAGAGTTTTATGATTTTACCGAGCCCTACAGAACAGCTCACAATCTATTCCCCGGAAGCCTCAAAGAGGAGAACATTCTTCTCTCTGAGCACCGGCACATAACGGAGGATACCTGTTTTGAAGAAGAGGTCCTTGAATATATGAACTATGGCCTCATTGATTCCCTTATTCATTTTGCAGGATCGGAACATAATGAATCCGAACTGTCCGGGGAACTGCAGAATATTTTCAAGCGAACCGACGAAACCAAAGAGATACGGGAACTGCAGAAAAAATACTCTCTGGATTCCAACGATCTTAAAGCGGTGGAAAATGCCATATTCAATGTTGATGCAGCCGCAAAAAACTCCGCAGCCTGTCATTATGACTGCCGGTCTTCGCTCTCTTCAGAGGATCCCTACGGTTTTTACAGCCGTAAAGATGATTTCACAGATGCCCTGAATTCCATTGATTCGGCGGTGGCGGAATTTACTTCTGCCGCAGACAGCCTTGCATTAAAGGTCCGGGAGCTTAGGGATGATTTTGAATCAAGAAAAGCTTCACTTTCACCGGAGGGTATAGCCGCAATAGAAGCCGAAATCTCAGAATACGAGAATTATGTTTCCGGAAACGGATCCGTGCGGGCTGAAATTGAAGCTATGCCTTCACAAACAGAGCGGCTCCGAAGCGAAGCCGATCGTGTTGAAAATGATGTTATAGAATTTGAAGAGTGGCTGGAAGAAGCCATTGAGGCCTGTGAAGATGATGACGACGATGATGAGGATTATGACTTTTCCTATGAGATCACCGTCTTCTACAACAGTGCCGAAAATGACTGGAGCAGTTTTCCACTTATAAGCTACCACGGAAATGTTTCGGAGATAAACAACAAAAACAAACAGCTTCTCGACCAGATCAGCGGATTTCTTAATGGTAATCTTCTGTCAATGGTACTTCCCGATGATCAGGAAACTCCCTCAAAATCAAAAACCAATGTAAGTAATCCACATTTTGCAGCTGATTCCACATTAAATCCTGTGGAAATAGCAATCATGGGTGAATACGCATTAAAATACTTCAACTATTATCACCATGGCGTTCCCTCAAAGGATGCCCTTCCTCCAAGCGGGAATACAGGTCTTGAAATAGAGTATCTTATCGGAGGCGAAGAAAGTGACTATGAGAACCTTTCCGAATTCGTCACAAAGCTTGTGACACTGAGAGAGGGACTTAACCTGATTTACCTCTATTCAGATACAGCCAAACGAAATGAGGCACGGGCATTTGTGACATCCTTCCTGTGCGTAACGGCAAATCCGGCGCTTATTTCGGTTTTCACATTTTTTGTACTTGGTATATGGGCACTTGCACAGTCAATTAAAGATGTGAAAACTCTACTTTCAAACGGTAAAGTACCTGTTTTTCATGATTCAGAAAGCTGGTCTATGGATATAGGAGGACTTCTGGATTTCGGAAGCAGCCGTTCCATAGAGGCTGATCACAACAGTAAAAAAGGATTATCCTACAGAGACTATCTGAGAACCTTCCTCCTCGGACAGGGAATACTTGACCAGTCTGTGATAAACAAAAGGATGCTCAGCCGTATGGAGAAAAACATACAAGGTCTGGGAAAGGATCCCGAAACATCTTTTTCCATGGACGAATGTCTTTACGCTCTCAGAATAGATTTACAGACCGATACAAGACACGTTATGTATGATAACGGGTTCATCCCGCTTGTATACGGTTCCGGTCCTGATAAGGATTATTCCTTTAACATTTCCACTTACTACAAATACAAAAACGACACTCATTAAATGAAACCGACATGAAAATGAACATCAGAAAATCCTTTTTGCCAATGTTTAAACACTCCAGGTACGAACAAATGCAATCAGAATACAAATCCTCAATACTTAAACAACTGAATATACTCTTTCATTCATCATGTCGTTCTTCATATACCGTGGAGGCCTCACTTGCACTGACCCTTGTCATATTCGCATGTGTGATCTTCATTACCCCAATGTTGATCCTGAACCACCAGCGTAACGCCAGCATCATACTTGAAGATAATGCACGTATGGTGGCTCAGGAAAAATACATTGAATACTACAAAACAAAGGACGGTACCATAAAGCTTGACAAGGACCTCATCAGCGGAATGGAAACCACTATTTCCGCCCTATCACTTGCTTCCCAGATAGAACAGCCGGGCATGAAGCACATTGACATGCTCAGTGATTCCGAGGTCACCGATAAAAACATAAAATACGTTGCCAATTATGACGCCACTTTACCTTTCTCTGTTTTCGGCCTGAATCACCTCTCTCAGCAGATAGTTGCCAGCAGACGTGCATGGATCGGAGAAAAAGGAAACCGATGGATGGAGGATAACGGTAATTCGGATATCAAAGAGGATGTAACTGTGTATGTCAGCACCAAGGACAGTGATGTCTATCACACTACCATGAGCTGCACCTACATAACACATGACATCAATAAGACCTCCGGAGCAGAGATACGAAATCTCAGGACCAAGTTCGGAGGAATATTCTCCCCCTGCGCCTCCTGCAGACCGAATACAAGAATGGCTGTTGTCTATTACACCTCCGGTGCAAGAAGCTATCACAGTACACCGACCTGCAAAACATTATCAAGCTATATCCAGCCCATGAAAAAATCCGAGGCTGAAGCATCAGGAAAACACGCCTGTATAAGGTGTGGATGATATTTCAAAGGAATCTAATTTAAATGTCTATTTCTTTCTCAATCTCTTATTTTTATCTTTTAATTTTTCTATCATATTTTTTTCTTGCCAGTATTTATGACCTAAAAAGCAGAAGTGTTCCAAATCTCCTGCATTTCCTGTTCATATTATTCGGCTTCCCCATATTCCTGTACCTAAACTTCCTAAAAGGCACTGACCCTGGTTCAGGACTGATAGCCGGCTCAGTCACAAGATTTATACCGGGAATCATTCTTACACTGATAAGCATAGCCTCAAAAGGCGGTCTCGGAATAGGCGATGCCGTATTTATAACGGTTTCCGCATTTTTCATCCCATTAAACTATATACTCACACTTATAGTAAGCGGATTCCTGACTGCATTCATTACCAGCACCGGAATTCTCATATACGGAAAAATAAACGGAAAAAACCTGTATTCCGTCTCTCTGCCTTTAATCCCGCTTATGTTACCCGGTCTTTACTTTATTCTCAGAGATATGGAATATACCGGAGGATTTCTATGAACACACTTGAAGCTGCTTATATTTTCAGTATTTCACTTTTGGTAATCGCAACCCTCATTAACGGTGCCATACATCTGCAGTCCAGGATCAATGCTTACACAAGATCTGCATTGGAAACGGAAGTAGAAAGTCATGAAGCCGGCGGGGAAAAGATATTCAAACCCGAAAATTTCATTCGAGAAATCAGCATATTTGAACAGGATGTGGACCCATCTGAATAAGGAGGACAAAATGGAAAGAACAATTCACTATGAACATTCACTCAGACACAGCTATATGCATATAGATAATATCTCTGTACCGAGAGATACATATGAATACCGGCTTTTAAAAGAAACATGTATTCCCGGGACTGTAAAAATGAATTTCAATGCCGGCGCAGATGATAATGTGCTTAGCTATATTGTTTCAGGACTTGAGTCCATGGAGAAATACCTTGAATCGAATCCCATGACCCACACTGCAATTTCCACCTTCATGGAATGTCTCAACAGCCTGCTGTGTTCTCTTGAAGAGTATATGGTCTCGGAAAATTCACTATTCCTTTCCCCATCCTCGGTTTTTTTCAGCCCCGATAGCAACGAATGGTTATTTACTCTGGTTCCTTCCTTCGAGAATTCATTCCGCAGTAATCTGTCAGATTTTCTCTCTTATCTGTTAAAGCACATAGACTATAAGGATGACAGGGCAGTGATCATAGCTTATTCTCTGTTTCAGGAAAGCGGAAAAGAGTTCTATCAGCTGACGGATCTTCTCCGTATAGTGAGAACCAATATGGCAAAGGAAGAACAGGAAAAAAATACCCGGGATACTTCCTTATCCCGGAACAGTACATCTGCCGAAAAGAAGCTCATCTCCGATGACGGGATCTTCAGACCCATAGATGCGGGAATAATTCTTAACACCGGAGCGCCCTCTCAGAAAAACGACTCTGCATCTGCTCTATCCCGGGACACTGCATCATCAAATGGAGACTGTCCTCATGAGGTCATCGCTCCCTCATTATATAAAGAGCCTCCCATCTCAGGCACAGTGAGACTTCCGGCTGCAAATAAAGTCGAAACCGGAGCATTCTGTTCTGATACAGACTTTAGCTCCGATTACGGAAAAGATGACTATCCTTTTGAGGATACCCTTCCGGGTGTGACTGTAAAAAATCTTTCGGAAGAAGATCATCAAAAACTGTTCGGAATTTTTTCATTCCCCCGAAAAAAAAGCGTAACTGACGAAGAAGTACCCGAACAGAATATCCGGCAGCATACCATAGAGGAAGCTCTTAATGAAAAAACAAAGTCCGGTGCCTTAAAGGGAAAGCTCACCTTTACCGTACTTCTGATGGCTTTGATTCCTTCTCTTGTCTGGTTCCTTAAAGGTGCTCTGATATTCAAAAAGGCCCTTCCCCTGATTCTTGCTCTGGAAATAGGCCTTTGTATGATGATAGCTCTTGATCTGATAATGAATAAGCTTCCGGATGAGGAGTGACCTGACAAAGAATCAGGCTTCTTCTATTTCCTTCTCGTAAGTAAAGGAAATGATACCTGTATGCTGCTCGATGGCAAAGTTTACAGGAAGATAGTCACCAAGCTTGGTGCGATACTCCGCATTCAGGGCCATTGTGGAATACACAGATCCTGACATGGCAGCGATCATATCGCAATATTCCTTTTTATCCGGAAGAATGTAATAAAGCTTCTCTTCATCGGAATAATCGATCTTTGTACGCTTCAGATTAAATCCGGCAGTGCCAAAACCATCCACAGAAATAAAGGGAGTGAACACTACACTTCTCTCTTCAGACTCCTTATCAATAGCATAAACAGTAAAGAAATGCTCCTCTGACTCTCCCAGGCTGCCTATAAAGGGGGCACGTATCCACTTGGTCTCTCCGATAATATCACGATTCATGAACTGATCCTGAGTCACATTCGGAGTCGATGTATCCCTCATATCCTTTATCCATTCATTGCGGATGTACTTCATGTTTTTAAGAAGATAGTTCTGATATATTTCAGAAAACTCTTCTTTCTTTATAATGAGAGCAACCTTCTCCTCGCTATACCATCTCTTCATATATTCACCTCTCTAAAATAATAATCAGCGCTAAGCACATATCCGGAAATAACAACCCATATCTTCACTATCGATCCTATGGATCAGGCCTGAAAATGACTACTTTCAGTATAACATATTATGAATCAGTTTAACTGATAATTAATGAACTATTGGGCGGTCCGCAGATCGTAGTTTATGCTTTTTTCACGAGATCCTTAACAACTTCACCTGCTATTATCATCCCCGCTACCGGAGGAACAAATGACACCGAACCCGGGACAGCTTTTCTTACAGGCTGCGTATCCTTTATTTCCCCAGAGCTGTCATTCTGCTTCTCATCTGCAAAATCATATATTTCTTTATGTTCTACAGGTGTTTCGGTGGAATAAACAACCTTCAGATGCTTAACATTTCTTTTTTTAAGTTCCCGTCTCATAACCCTTGCCAGAGGATCACCTGAAGTCTTATAAATATCGGTGACCTGAAGTCTGGTCGGATCCAGTTTATTTCCGGTTCCCATGCTGCTTATGACAGGTATCCCTGCCTTCTGACAGCATACTATGAGCTCTATTTTGGCAGTTACCGTATCTATGGCATCCACAACGTAATCGTATTCTGTAAAATCAAAGGTATCGCTGTTCTCGGGCAGAAAGAACGTCTTATATGTCTTAACAACACACTCATGATTTATTTCTCTTATTCTTTCAGCCATAACATCGACCTTATATTTACCGATATTTTTTTCTGTGGCAATAATCTGACGGTTTATATTCGTGATACTCACTGTATCATTATCCACGATATCTATGGCACCTACTCCGGAGCGCACCAGTGCCTCAACAACATATCCCCCTACTCCGCCTACACCAAAAACCAGTATCCTCGATTTTCTGAGTATATCGATTCCTTCACTGCCAAGTAAAAGTCGGGATCTTGTAAAACTATCCTGCATGGCCTGCTCCTTTCAGTATTATATCCGTACAAAAAATCGCTGCCATAGAGTGACAGCGATTTAATGATATCTGTTTTTATATTTTTGTCAAATCCGATTTACATCAAATCCGCAACGTTGAGCCATTTCTCAAGAATATCCTTTTCTTCCGGTCTGTTCTTTGTGAGGTTGGCTGCTGCAATGATAGGAAGCCACTTATGAACATAAGACTTGTCTGTATTTGTCTTTGAGCAGAAATCAGCATAATACTTCTCTGCAACATCCTTATCATAAAGATATAAAATGGTATAGGTTCTGGCTACATCTGCACTTGCATTGCCCTGAGCTGCATGTACCCAGTCTAACAGATACATGGTTCCGTCATCCTTAACGATTATATTGGATGGTCTGAAGTCTCCATGTACAAGCTTAAAGTGCTTTGGCATAGACTCAAGTCTTGTGAGAAGCTCATATCTTGTGCTGGAATCAATTGTATTTAAACCATTGATCTGATATGTGAGCTTGTCCTTAAGCTTCTGAAGCAACGGAGCTTTCTTAGTGAAAACAGACATCTGAAGGTCTACCATCTTTCCGATGTACTCATCCATCTTTGCAGGATTTTCATTCATCAGCTGCTCCAGCGTCTTTCCTTCAACATACTCTTTTTCGATAACCCATTGACCATCTTCATTATAAACGCCTAAAATCTTCGGTACATTTATTCCATCGATATTTTCAACTCTTGTGTTTATAAAAGCCTCATGGAATACTTCCGATTTGTCAAAGTCCTTTGAAAAAACCTTGAAAATCTTATCACCATCGCGATACACACTTTTGAAAGTGCTCTGTGATAATAACTCTCTAGCCATATTCTGTCTCCTTTGCTTGGAAAAACATCCTTCTTTTTTATAAACCAATTTTACTACAGCCCAAAATAAAAGGAAACAGAAAATTGTTAAATAAATAACAAAATTTCCGTTTCCTTTTTGTTCATTGTTAATAGTTTAACATTTAAATATAATTAAATCTGAATACGGCACATCCGTAAGCCGGAAGAGGATAACTGATACGGTACGGCTTACCGTCACATTCACTCTTTTCAGCCTGATAAACATTCTTGGAAGTCTTGGCATCTACATTACCATCTTCATTGAAGATCAATGTGTATTTACCCTTCTC
>AUXO012579053.1_pt1 | contig 16676 bp, 15 predicted proteins | sample 768731 | NCBI WGS metagenome assembly AUXO01 (sample SAMN02715735, study PRJNA202380) | gut metagenome | biome: sheep rumen | host: Ovis aries | place: New Zealand: Palmerston North
AAACAATAGTAATAAATAAAAAAGCATATGCATGCTATATGCATATGTTTTTTTGAAAAATAAATAGTAAAAAAGTGGAAGATCTATTACTCTTTGAAAAGAGAACCGTCCCTAAATGAAAGGAAAATAAAAAATGAATATATTCTTATACATAATTATTTTTATAATGGGTACTGTATTTGGAAGTTTTTATACACTTGCAGTTTACAGGATTCCAAAAAAAATAGATATTACACACACACATTCTTTTTGCCCAAATTGTAATCATAAATTAGGCTTTTGGGAATTGATACCAGTTTGGAGTTATATATTTTTAGGAGGAAAATGCAAGAATTGTGGCAAAAAAATAAGACCTAGATATTTAATTATTGAAGTTATGTCTGGTTTTACTTTTGTATTATTTGCACTTGCAACTAAAGTCTCTGTAGAAACTTTAGAACCATCTTTACTTATTGGTTTCTTATTTATGGTTTTATATATAACTGCTATTTTTATTATAGCTGGAATTGATTTGGAAAGAAGAGAAATTGAAAAAAGTGTTTTATATTATGCATTAGGAATATTAGTTTTATACATAATATATTTATGCATAGTAGATAAAACTAATATATGTAGATATGTTATGTATCTTGCAATTACACTTATATTATTAATAATTGACACCATTAGATTAAAGAAAACTGCAAAAAGCTGTTATTTAATGTCTTTATTGATATTATTGATGTTCATGGCTGTATTTACTGGAGAAATTGTAACATATTTAACAATTGTAATGACTTTATTAATTATAGCTTTTTATGTATTAGCTAAAAAGATTAAACAGTCAAGAAACAAAGTAAAGAGAGATGACAAAGAAATTGCCAGCAATTTGAATTTTGGTTTTTATTTAGGTGTGTCTAATATTATAATAACAATTTTTGCTTTGTTTATTGCAAATTATTAGGGTTATATGTTATATAAGCAACATTAAAAAGAAAGGAATTTCTTATGAATTTTAAAAATAATAAAGGTTATGTAGTTGTAGATGCTACAATTGCAGTTATTATATTAATGATACTTATTCCCGTACTTATGGGAATGGTATATAGAGTAAATTTGACTAACCATGAGACAAAGATAAAAGCTGAAGTAATTAATATTTTAGTAAATACTATTGAAACAGCAAAAGGTATAGAATTAGAGAATTTGACGGAAGAAAAAGTTATTAATAAACTTCAAGATACATATACAATAAGTAATATAACATCTAATTCTGCTGTGATAACTACTTCTATAGCATCATATAAACTAAAAGTTAGTGTTGTAGATTATCATGATATACATTCTGATGCAAAAGAAAATGTATTAAAAACAGTAAAAGCAGTTGTAACATATAAAATTGGAAACAAAGAGAAAACGATGGATTTAAGTACAGTAGTAAAATAAAGAGATAATATCTATCCAGAATAAAATAAAAAGAGAAAGGATAAAATATATATGAAATCTAATAAAGGTATGACTTTGATTTCACTTCTAATTTACTTGATAGTTTTACTTGTGGTAATTGGAACTATGTCATTGATAATTAAATACTTTTATGAAAATATGGATGAAACAGTTATTTCAAGTGATACATCAGATCAGTATTCAAGATTTATTGCATATATATCCTCAGACATAAATTCACGGAAAAATTAATAGTGAAAATGTTAAAATAAAATCTGATTCAACAGGTTCAGGAAAAGAAATAGATTTTATTTTAAATGATAGTACAACACATGTGTATTGTTTCGAAAATAATAAACTTTATTATAAAGTTTTGGATTCAGAAGAAAATATAGAAAAATATATAACATTGTGTGAAAATTTAGATAATTGCGAATTTAGTTATAATGATAATAAATTAACAAGTAAAATGATAATTCAAAATTTGCCATATACAAATGTATTTAATATATAATTTACAAAGGAAAGGAAGAAAGAATTATGCCAAGTAAACAACCATTAGGAATTGAATTAGTAAAAAGAAAAATTGTTTCTGGTGAAGATATAGAAAAAGCTTTAAAATATCAAGAAACACATAGATCAAGAAAAATAGGAGATATATTATATATATTAAAAGCCGCAGAGCCAAACATATTAGCACAAAATGTAGGAGAAATCTTGGGAAAAAAGGCAGTATATTTGGATATTAATAAAATTAAAATTGAACCTACAGATTATATACCTTTTGATATAATGAAAAAAAATAAAGCTATTCCATTTGCTGTAGAATCAGGAAAAATAAAAATTGCTTTTGCAGATATTGCAAATAATGATGCAAATATTAAAAGCATTAAAATGTTAATGCTTAATAAAGGATTAGTAGTAGATGTTTATATAGCTTTTCAAACAAATGTGGAAGAATTTTTGGATAAATATGATGAAAAAAACACTCAACAAGATATTGAAGAAATGAGTGGAAATGAAACAACTACTGAAATAGTAGACAATATCATAAAACTTGCAATAGAAAAGAGAGCTAGTGATATTCATATTGAGCCACAATCAGATTCTGTTAGAGTAAGATATAGAATTGATGGTGAATTATTTGTTATGACAAATATTCCAAAAGAAAGACAAGCACAATTAATTGGAAGATTAAAAGCAATATCAAATATGCATCAAGAAATAACAGAATCACAAGATGGTAGAATTTTATTATATCCAGATTACAATATCCGTGTATCTTCACAAAAAAATATATATGGGGAAAAGTTTGTTTTAAGATTATTAAAGAAAAACTCTAATATTAAAAATATATTTGAATTGGGATATCCTTATGATGAAGAACAATTGGAAAAAACTATAAATAAAAGAAATTGTTTAACAATAATTGCTGCTCCTACTGGAGAAGGTAAAACAACTACACTATATAGCTTTTTAGATTACTTAAAAAGTGACAATATAAATATTACTACAATTGAAGATCCAGTAGAGATTAGAATACCAGGATTAAATCAGATTGAAGTAGAAAAAAATAGTACTTTTTCAGATAATTTAAGAACTATTTTAAGACAAGATCCAGATGTTATACTTGTTGGAGAAATAAGAGATAAAGAAACTGCAGAAATAGCAATCCAGGCTGGACAAACAGGACATTATGTATTGTCTACAATTCACACAATAGATGCAGTAGAAGTTTTAACAAGACTTAGAAAAATAGGAGTTTCTGATTATGATATAGCAAGTACTGTTGCAACTACAATTTCTCAAAGGTTAGTAAGAAAACTTTGTCCAAAATGTAGAAGAGAAAGAGACTTTGATAAAAGAGAAATAGATTTTATCAAAAAAATTGGAGAAAAATATGGAATAGAATTTAACTTAAAAGATGCTAAAACATATGATGCAGTTGGTTGTGATTATTGTAATGGCTCAGGATATTATGATAGAATTGCTTTATTTGAAGTTTTAAGTATAACAGAAGAATTAAAAGAGATGATTATGGCTGGAAAGTCAAGTATTGAAGTAAGAAAGAAAGCATTAGAACAAGATTATAGACCATTATTAATAGATGGAATAAACAAAGCAATTGCAGGAATTACAAATTTTGATGAATTAAACAGAAAATTGTTAATATATAATCAATAATAAAATGAAAAAATATATAAAAAGAATTATCAAAAATTTAAAGGAGAGATAATAATTATGGTAGATATGAATAAAATTCTAGATATTGCTATTGCTAAAGATGCATCAGATGTACATTTGATACCAGGAAATAAGCCAATGCTAAGAATAGCTAGAAGATTAGCACCTATAGAAGTAATGAAAGAATTAACAGAAAATGATATGACAGAAATATATGACTATTTAGTTAAAGGAAATGTGGAAGCTGATGAACAATATAAGAAATATAGAAGACTTGATACCTCTTATGAGCATGCAGGGCTAAGATTTAGGGTAAATATTTCTTATTCTGAAAATATACCTATTGCAACACTCAGAATTATCAAAAATACTTTACCTAAATATGAGGACTTAGGATTGCCAGATATTGTAAGAAGGATGACCTATCAGCCACAAGGTTTAATTCTTGTTACTGGAAAAACTAACTCTGGTAAAACTACAACTTTGAATGCTTTAATTAATGATATTAATGAAAATCAAAATAGAAAAATCCTTACACTAGAAAACCCTATAGAGTTTAAACATCATTCAAAAAATTCTTTAATAGTTCAAAAAGAAGTTGGAAAAGGAAAAGATTCTTTGACATTTAGTGATGGAGTTAAAAACTCTTTGAGAGAGGACTGTGATATATTAGTTATAGGAGAAATTCGTGATAAGGAAACTATGGAAGCTGGAATAGAAATGGCAGAATCTGGACACTTGGTAATTGGTACACTTCATACAAAATCTTGTGCAGAAACTATAGACAGAATGATAAACTTTTATGAAGTTAGAGATCAAGCATCTATTAAATATTTGTTATCATCATTATTGAAAATGGTTGTATCTCAAAGATTATTGCCTGCTCCAGATGATAAAATGGTTTTAGTTCCTGAAGTAATGGTTGTTGACAATATTGTTGCTGGAGTAATAAGAAAAGATAAAATTAATGTTTCAGAAATTGAAGATGCTATACAAAGTGGTGCTTCAAATGGAAGTATAGGTCTTATAAATTCTTTAGCAGAATTATTTGTTGAAGACAAGATAACATTAGAACAAGCAAAAGCTCAAATAGAAGAAAAAAATATTGAGACATTAAATAGAACAATTATGCAATTAAAATTGCAAAAAAAGAAGTTTTAATAAAGATAACTCATAAAATAGGAGGTAATTATGCCAACTTATATTTACAAAGCTGTTGACAAATATGGTAGAATAGTAAGAAATAAGGTTGAAGAAGGAAATAAATTGACTCTTATTAGGAAATTAAAAGCCAATGAATTAGCACCTATTACTATTCGACAAACAATAGCAAGAAAATTTCAAAGTCAAAAAAAGAAAAAAAATATTAATAATGTACAAGAAATAATTAAAGCATCTGGAGTTTCGAAAATTCAAACTAAAAAAATGACTCCTGTTGATACTGTAAAATCATATTTTGCTATGCAACAAAAAGTTACAGAAAGAGATTTAGTAATATTTGCGCAAAATTTTTATTTGCTTAAAAAAGCTAATTTTAATAATGTACATGCTTTATCAACAATAATAGATAGCACAGAAAATATTGCATTTGCTGGAATTTTGGAAGATATTCTAGCAGGTGTTGAAGCTGGAGATTATATGTATAAAACTATGGAATATTATTCTAACGTATTTCCATACATATTTGTAAATATGATTAGAGTTGGTGAATTATCTGGATCATTAGAAAACTCTTTAAAACAAGCAGTTGAATATTTGGATAATTCCACAGCAATAACAAAAAAGATTAAAGGAATCTTAATACCAAATATTGCACAGTTTGTATTATTAATTGCTATGTTATTTGCAGGAACTTTATATGCTTTGCCTTCTGTACAGAATGTTTTAAATGAGTTAGGAGCAAGTAAAGATGTAATTCCTGCTAGAACACTTAGATTCCAAGCATTTTTGAATGGATTTTTAAAGTGGTGGCCAATCCCTACTGTAATACTGGCCGGAATTATTTTAGTAATTGTGTTATATGTGCAAACTCCAAAAGGAAAATATAAATTCCATTATTTTAAATATACAATGCCTATTTTTGGTAAATTGAATTTCTCATTAGATTTTTCAAGACTTATGAAAGCAATGCTTTTAAATTTAAGAAATGGAATGAGGATACAAGATGCTTTAGAAGTAAGTAAAAATGTTATAAATAATTATGTTATGCTTTCAATTATAGAAAATGCTTTAAATAATATTTTGATTGGTGAATCTTGGATAGATCCATTCGAAAAATCAGGACTTGCATCATCTATGATAATTGAAATGTTAAAAATAGGAATGCAGACAGATTTGCCAGAAATGATGGATAAATTGGTTGAATATATGGAAATAGATATAAATAACACAATAGAAAAAATTACAATTGTATTGCCACAAGTTATGTATACAATTGTTGGCGCAGTACTTATATTCTTTGTTGTAATAGTATTAGTACCAATGATTCAAATCTATTTTGGTAACTTCTTGTTTGATATTTATTTAAAATAAAAAAATATCAGTACAAAATCTAATTTTTGTATTGATATTTTTTTTGTAGTTTGATAGAATAGTACCTGTAAAAGTAGATAGAAAATAGATTGATATAAATGCGAAAGGAATGATATTTAAAATGGCTAAAAAGAGAAAATATCATAAGAGAAGAACAGATGATACTTTAACAATAAAAATAATTGGAACAATTGTATTTAGCGTGCTTTTGGCAATATTATTATATACAAATTCAGGACTTTTAGGACAAAAGTTAAATGAGGTTTTAGGTGGAATGATGGGATGGCTTAGATATATTTTACCTATAGGTACATTTGCTATCTCTATAAAAATGGCCTGTAATGAAAAAGAAAAAGAAAATGAATATATATCAAAAAAATTAATGCAATATACTATTTTACTTATTTGTGTAGCAATTGTAATGAGTATTTATCAAATATCTCAAGGAAATTTAGAGATTTCTGGAGATATATCACAAATACTTAAAAAATCTTATGTTTTAGGTAGCTCTAATATTGGTGGAGGAGCAATTGGAACACTTGCTGCTGTGCCACTTGTAAGGTTACTTGGAAATTTGGGCGCTGTTGTTTTAAGTATAGGTGTTTCTATAATGTTATTTGCATTTGTATTTGGAATAGATATTTCAGAAATTATTAGTAATAGTGTTGAAAACTGGCTTGTAAAGCATGAGGAAAGAAAGAATGAAAAAGAGGAGCTAAGAGAGCAAAGATATGAAGAAGAAGAGGCTAGACGTGCAGAGATTTTAAATAATAGAAAAAATGCAAAAAGAGAAACACAATCTGTTGCACAAAATTTGTCATCAAAGGAGATGCAAGATGCTAGAAATATAGAACCAGAGCAAATAAAGATTAATTTAAATGGTGGAGCTATAGAAAATATAGAGCCAGCTCAAGAAGAAAAAAAAGGCTGGGGACTATTTAACAGAAAGAAACAAAAAGATGAAAAAGAACCTCAGGCAAAAATGAGTATGACAGATTTTGCAAATTCTATGGATACAAATGCAATTGATAATTTTTTTGTTCAAGAGGAAGAGCAAAAGCAAGACAAAACAAAACAGGTTTTGCAATTAGAGCATACAATAACAGTAGAAGAGGATAATTATGTTTACCCATCTGTAAAATTACTTGCAAGAACACCAAAAAAAGCATTAAAAGGTGGAACAAAAGCATTACAAGATACTGCTGCAAAACTTCAAAGGACTTTATATAGTTTTGGAGTACAAGCAAAAGTAGAAAATGTCTCAGTTGGACCAGCAATTACAAGATATGAATTAAGACCTGCAGAAGGAGTTAGAGTTAGCAAAATTGCGAATTTAGCAGATGATATTGCACTTAACTTAGCAGCAGAGACAATTAGAATAGAAGCTCCAATTCCTGGAAAACAAGCTGTAGGAATAGAAGTGCCAAATAAAGAAAAAGAAATGGTACCTTTAAGAGATGTAATAGAAAGTGATGAGTTTAAAAATAATAAATCTAAACTTAGTATAGCTCTTGGAAAAGATGTTGCAGGAAATGTAGTTATAGGAAATATTGCAAAAATGCCACATGTATTGATTGCAGGTTCTACAGGTTCTGGAAAATCTGTATGTATAAATACAATTATTACAAGTATTGTTTATAATGCAAAACCAAGTGAAGTTAAACTTGTTATGATAGATCCAAAAGTTGTTGAACTTTCAGTATATAATGGAATTCCACATTTATTAATCCCAGTTGTAACAGATCCTAAAAAAGCCGCTGGAGCTTTAGCTTGGGCTGTTCAAGAAATGGACAATAGATATAATCTATTTGCAGAAAAAGGAGTTAGAGATTTAAAAGGCTACAACAATGCAATAGAAAAATCTGGAGAAAGTGGTAAACTACCACAAATAGTAATTATTGTTGATGAGCTTGCAGATTTAATGATGGTTGCTTCAAAAGAGGTTGAAGAGTCAATATGTAGATTAGCACAAAAAGCAAGAGCAGCAGGTATGCATTTAGTTATAGCAACACAAAGACCATCTGTTGATGTTATCACAGGTTTAATCAAAGCTAATATTCCTTCAAGAATTGCATTTGCTGTATCTTCACAAGTAGATTCAAGAACAATATTGGATCAAATTGGAGCTGAAAAGCTTTTAGGAAAAGGTGATATGCTATTCTTTCCAGCAGGAGATCCTAAGCCTACAAGAATACAAGGTGCATTTGTATCAGATGATGAAGTAGAAAAAATAGTAGACTTCATCAAATCAAATGGAACAGCTACATATAGTGAAGATATATTAGAAACAATAGAAAATAATAATAAGACTGACAAAGAGAAAGCTTTAGAAGCAGAGCATTCTGCAGATGATGATGTAGATCCATTTTTGAAAGATGCAATAAGTACTGTTGTAGAGACAGGACAAGCATCAACATCATTTATACAAAGAAGATTTAAAGTTGGCTATGCTAGAGCAGGAAGAATTATAGATCAAATGGAAGAAAGAGGAGTTATTTCTGGTTATCAAGGTAGTAAACCACGTGAAGTATTGTGGACAGTAGAAAAATTGGCAGAATTAAATATGTCATCATCATCAAATGTAGAAGAGTAGTTTCAAAAAGGGACGGTTCTCTTTCAAAAGGGGACGGTTCTTTTTCAAAAGGGGACGGTTCTCTTTCAAAAAGGGACGGTTCTTTTTCAAAAAAGAACCGTCCCCAAATGAAAAAACAAATGAAACAAATGAAACAAATGAAAGAGGAAGAAAGGAGAAGACTTTGGCACGAAAGAAACAAAAAATTTTAGGTAGATTAGTAAAGAAAGATTATGATAATGATCTAGAAGAAGTACTTTTAAAAAAGAACTTTCAAGCAGAGGTTAAAAGCTTTCTTCTTAACATAATGTATAAAATTGATTATTCATATACAGATTATGAAAATGCTAAGAAAAATGTACTTTCTAAACAACAATATATAGAGAATTTTATAAATAATATTAAGACAAATTGTGATACGATTTCTTTTATGAAGATGGATAAAATGCAAAGGAGGACAGCATTAGTAGAAAGAGATAAGAAAATAATATTATGTTATCCAATAGAAACAAAATTATTGTATTGTTTATCACAAATAAACAAGCAAGATGATATTATAAAATCTGAACCAAATGTTTTATGTAAAAGTTTAACTGATTTAATAAATATAGGAAATGATATAAATACAACTGAACTTATAAGAGATTTTAATGGATATTCTTGGGACATTACAACTTTAAATATTGAAAATTTTTATTATAATTTAATTTATCAGGATCTAATATTTATTGTAGGTAATAAGAAACTTGAAGATTGGGCAAACCATTATAATTATATGATTGATTATATGAATTTATTTAATGATTATTTGGAAAAAACATATGGTAAAAAAATTAATAAAGATATCTCAAATTCTTTGAAAAAAATTTCTATTTTGCTTGAATTAACTTCAAATAAGAAATTTAAAGACGAGTTAATCAAAAGAAAAGTTGAAGTTGAAGATAAATTAAATGCTATGAATGATAAGATTTCATATTTAAATAATTTATCTGTTCAGAAAAGACAAATAGTAAATGATATTAGAAAAATTGAATTAATATTAAGTGATAAAAATAAAATTGATGAAGAATATAAAAGAAGAAATAAAGAGTTGCCTTTAGAGAAAAAAATTTTTAGCAAGAGAGTTTTAGTAAAAAGTTTAGAAGATGAACAAGAAGAACTAATGATAAATTTAAAAGAATGCAACAATCAAATGAACTCTAAACAATTTATAAAAACTCAAAAAGATTTGAAATATGAATTAGATTATTTGAATTTAGTAGAAGTTGCAAATTTTAAAAAACAAATGTTAGATGAGATAATATTATTCCAAAAGCAGGTTTTGAAAATATTCAAATTAAAAATAGAAAAAGCAAATAATAAAAAAGAGTTGATAAAAATTTTATATGAAATAAGATATTTTAATTTAATTCCATTTGATGAAACAAAGAACATTAGTCAAATTTCTACTTTAAAAAGAAGTTTAAAATCTGTAGAAGATTGCGCAATAGAAAAATCTTATGATTTAAAATTAATTAATGAATTATTTAAAAATATCGATTTAAATAAAAAGATTTTTGCATCAATATTTTCATTTAATATAATAAAATTAGAAGATATATATTTCAAAGTGATAAAAGATAATGAATTTTATTTGCAATTTTATGATTATGATATTGAAGATAAAAAAATAAAAATTGATTTTAAGTTTGAAATTAAAGATTTAAAGGTAAAGTTAAATAAAAAAATTAAATTATTTATTTAGTAAATTGAGAAAGGATAAAATTAAGTATGAAAATTACATTTTTGGGAGCTGCTAAAACAGTTACAGGATCAAATTTTTTAGTAGAAGCGGCTGGAAAAAAATTTTTAGTGGATTGTGGTATGTATCAAGGAAGTGCAGAAGAAGAGTTTGAAAATGAAGCACCTTTTGCATTTGATGTTCAAGATATTGATTTCATGTTACTTACTCATGCACATATAGATCATTCTGGAAGAATTCCGAAACTATATAATGAAGGATATAGACATCCAATATATGCACATAAAGCAACTTGTGATTTATGCAGTTTAATGTTACCAGATAGTGGACATATTCAAGAAATGGAAATTGATTGGAAAAATAGAAAGAGAATTAGAAAGGGTGAAAAAGCACTTCCACCTCTTTATACTGCAGAAGAAGCAGCTCGTTCTTTGGAATTGTTTATTCCTGTTCAATATAATGAGATAGTTGAAGTATCGCCAGAAATACATGTTAGATTTAATGATGCAGGACACATGCTAGGGTCAAGTATTATCGAATTATGGGTAAACGAAGGGGATAAAGTAATAAAAACAGTATTTACAGGAGATATAGGAAATAATGATCTTCCACTTTTAAGTGAACCGACTATGATAGAATCTGCGGATTATTTGGTTATGGAATCTACTTATGCAAACAGGTTACATATGAGGAATGACGATAAAGCAGAGATATTTTTACAAATTGTTTCAGAAACTATAGAAGGTGGAGGAAATGTTGTAATACCATCTTTTGCAGTAGGAAGAACACAAGAGATTTTATATGAATTAGATAAAATTAAAGAAACAAAAGATGATCCTGATTTTGTCAAAAAATATAGGACTTTAATGAAAACACCTGTATATGTAGACAGTCCACTTGCTATTTCTGCTACAGAGGTTTTTAGAGATAATATGGAATTATTTGATGATAAAACAAAAAAAAGAATATCACAAGGAGATAATCCATTAGAGTTTCCTGGTCTTCAATTTACAATGACAGCAGAAGAGTCAAAAGCTTTAAATGAAATTGATATGCCATCAATTATTATTTCTGCAAGTGGTATGTGTGATGTAGGAAGAATTAAACATCATTTAAAGCATAATTTATGGAATCCTAAAAATACAATCTTATTTGTAGGATATCAAGCACCTGGCACATTAGGATATAATATAGTAAATGGAGCAAAAAAGGTTAAGATTTTTGGTGAAGAAATAGCAGTAGAAGCTAGAATAGAGTATATAGAGGGATATTCAGGACATGCAGATCAAGAGGGATTAATAAATTTCGTGTATTCTTTTAGAGATCAGAAACCAAGTCATATTTTCTTGGTTCATGGTGAAGAAGATGCTCAAGAAGTTTTAGCTCAAAAAATAGAAGATGAAACTGAAATCCCAGTTACTATACCAAATTTTGGGGAGAAATATGAATTAGAAGATGTTCCAAAAATGGTTGGAAAGGTTGCAGTTAAACCTACTTCAACTAGAAGAGAAATTATGAATATTCTAAACAAATTACAAAGTGAGATGGCTGATATGAGAGAAGCTGTAAATGATGACTTAGAAAATAAAAACTTAAAAGATGAAGATATGTTTAGAATTAAAGAAAAAGTCAAAGATTTAGAAAAACAAATTATAAGAATTATTGAGGGGTAACTAGATAACAATTTTATTTCTATAAGTCAAAAGTATTAATTTTGTTATTTAACAGCGAAATTGTCTAAAAGGAGGGAATGACTTGGATAAAAGACCAATTGGAATGTTTGATTCTGGAGTTGGAGGACTTACAGTTTTAAAAGAGTTTAGAAAAAAACTTCCAAATGAAAAAATTATTTATTTAGGAGATACAAAAAGATTTCCTTATGGATCTAAATCAAAAGAAGCAATTTTAGAAATATCAAAAAAATGTGTGGATTTTTTGATATCAAAAAATGTAAAAATGATAATTATAGCATGCGGAACTGCAACAAGTCAGGCTTTAGATAGCTTGATAAATTCTTATGATATACCAATTTTGGGAATTATAAATCCTACAGTGGAATATATAAGTAATTTGAATTTGGAAAAGCCTAGAGTAGGTGTAATAGCAACTTCTGGTACAATAAAGAGTGGAGCATGGGAGAAAAAAATATTAGAAAAAATACCTGAAGCAAAAGTTATAAATGAAAAAGCACCATTACTTGCTACAATGGCAGAAACTGGATGGACCAGTAATAAGGTTGCAGAATATACAATTAAAGAATATATGAAATGTTTTAAAGATATTGATATTCTAATTTTAGGTTGCACACATTATCCAATGTTTGAGAATTTGATTCATAAAAATCTTGAAAAAAATGTGAAAGTTCTAAATACAGGAACAATCTTGGCACAATATACGAAAAAAATAATAGAAACAAAAAAAATGGAAAATATAGAAACTTCTGGTCAATTTGAAATATACCTTACAGATATTGAAGCAGATACTGATTTTTTAAATATTGCAGAACAATTTCTTGGAGAAAAAAACATTAATATAAAAGAAGCGAATTTCTAGAGAGATTACTAAAAAGTAATCTCTTTTGTCACATTTAGTAGATTATTGTAATAAAATATATTAAATTGAAAAGAAAGGATGGTTTATAATATGTATACTAGATACAAAAGATCATGTTGCAATAATAATATGCAATGTGTATTAAACACTATGGAAACCAGTTGCAATTATATACAGCAAAATAATGATTTCAATATTGGATGTGGCTGTGGATTTGATGATAATAACAATGTTTTCCCATCTGATCCAATGTTTGGCCAGAGCTATGTTCCAATTCAATATATGAATAATACATTTAATCCTTGTGCTGGATTACACCATGGAACACTTTTTCCAGAACTTGTAAGTTCATATTCTCCAGGGGATTCAATGGCTCAAATTAATTATATTAGTAATTCAAATACAATAGGAAAGGGGTGTAATGCTAATGGATGATAATAATTGTATGAATAATAATCAATCAAATAGAGAAGAAATGTTGCATAAAATTAAATGTTTGAAATTTGCAATAACAGATTTAGCATTATATCTTGATACACACCCAAATGATGAAAAAGCATTATGTTTGCATAATAAATATTGCAAAGAATTGAGAACTTTGACAGATCAATATCAAAAAATGTATGGACCTCTATCTATAGAATGTCCATGTAATAAATGGAGATGGCTTGAAGAACCATGGCCTTGGGAAGGAGGAGTTTCATAATGTGGACATATAACAAAGTTTTGCAATATCCAATAAATATAAAACAACCAGATCCAAAACTTGCGAAAGTAATTATTTCACAATATGGAGGACCAGATGGAGAGCTTGGAGCATCTCTTAGATATTTATCACAAAGATTTGCAATGCCTGATCAAAATTCAAAAGCGATTTTAAATGATATAGGAACAGAAGAATTAGCACACTTAGAAATGGTTGGATCAATAGTACGTCAGCTTACAAAAAATGCTAGTTTAGAAGAACTAGAGGCTGCTGGTTTAGCACCATATTATACAGATCATGGTGTAGATGTATATCCTCAATCTGCTGCAGGAGTTCCATTTGATGCTAATTGTTTGGCTTGTAAAGGAGATCCTGTTGCAAACTTACAAGAAGACTTGGCAGCAGAGCAAAAAGCTCGTGCAACATATGAGAAATTAATAGACTTGTCTAGAGATAATCCAGATGTATTAGATCCTTTAAGATTCTTGCGTGAAAGGGAAATTGTACATTTCCAAAGATTTGGAGAGGCACTAAGGGGAGTTCAGGATAAAATTGCAACAAAGCATAATATGTATTTAAATAATTGCAAAAAAAATAATTAAATTTTGAAAACAAAAATGACACATAATCAAAACTTATGGAACAATGTTAAACCAAATATTGAAACAAGGTATTGATTATGTGTCAATCTAAATAATTATATATTACATGGTGGTGTAATAAAGAAACCTATGAAAAATATAATACAAAAAATTTTAAAAAAATATTCCCATTAAATAAAAAGTATGATAGAATAGTTGTAAATTATATGAAGAAGAAAACATAAAAATGGATGAGACAGTAGAAAAAATGGGCTATTAGCAATAAAAAGCAGAAAAAAGATCTGTTCTTGATTGAAAAAAATATAAAAAGGGCCTGTTATCTACTGAAAAAATAAGGAGGATAAAATTTAATGGATAAGATTAATGATTATAAAAAGGAGAGTTTAAATAAGTTTTTGTTAATTACTGCAATTGTGTTAGTAATAATTGCGGTTGTTATTACGATTTTGTATATTGTAGTAAAAAATAATGAGGACACAAGTGTAGATTATTCTGATACAATAGTAGGTAAAAACTATTTTACTGCGATATATATTGATTTATCAACTAAGTCTGTTAAAAGGGATAATATTGATACTACATTGCAAGAAGAGTTTGGCATTGGTGACAATGAAGCCAATTCTTTATTGAATTCTACAGAAGATTTGCACAATTTTTTTGCAAATTCCACAATAGATGTAAATGTCGAAAATAATAGTATCCAACTTCAAGATAAATATCAAACAAAAACAATTTTTCTTGAGGCTGACGAAGTAAAAGATGACTTTGGTGCTATATCATCTGAAAAACTCATGGATGGAATTTTTATTTTAAAATATGACACAGAAAAAAGGACAAGAGCTGCATATGAATTTTTTAGAACAGAGACATGGGTAAAGAAAGCTGTATTAGATCAAGTATCAGTTATAGAAACAATTAATGATGAATCACAAACTATATATAAAGATAATGAAAAAAATAATAATGTCAATGAAAATTCTTATGGAGTTTCTGCAATGGGCTTAGAAAATTATAAAAAAATAGTATCAGATAATGGGAATCCTGCAGATGTTGTTGTTGCAACTATTGGCTATGGTGGTAATATTGATAATTCATATTTTGATGGAAGAATTAGTGATGAGTATTATAATTTTATAGAAGATTCAAAAGATGTACATGAGACTATTGCACAAGGTAGTAGAACATTAGAAGTCATTAAAGAAGGAACAAGTGATAATGTTAAGATAATGCCATTGGTAGTTATAAATGATGAATATTATACAACTACTGCAGCAATTTTAAAGGCTATAGTATATGCTACAGAAAAGGCTGATGTAATCTGCTATGAGTTCGTTCAGAAACAAAATGAAATAATAGATTTAGTATTAAAAAATGCATTTAAAGAAGAAGTTCCAGTATGTTGTGTTACAAAAGAAGCAGTTAATGAAAATGATGATATATATCCAGCAAACAATGGAACTACAATTGCAGTTTCATCAGTTGACAAGGATTTGAAGACTACAAGTTATTCTGCAAAGGGTGACTATCTAGATTTTGTTGCAAGTAGTACAGATGTTAAAGAAATATTCAATTCATCATCTTCAGTATCAATGTGGTCAGGACCAGAATACGCAAATGCACATATAGTAGATATTATTGCAATGATAAAAACATATAATAAAGATTTTACTTTAGTAGAGATATATAATATGATTAGAAATTATTGTAAAGACCTAGGAGATCAGGGCAAAGACGATATTTTTGGATATGGGTTCCCTGACTTTACTGGAATAAAAATATCAGATATAGATAAGCATTCACCAGAAATACAAGAGGTTAATTTTGACAATGATAAATGGGAAAAGAGCAAAAAAATTCAAATTAAGGCAACAGATAACATAAAAATATATGGATGGAATATTACAAATTCAAATACTGCCCCAACAGAATGGACTAAAATAGATGGAAATTCAAATAATATAGATGTATCTGGAGATGTAAATAAAAACGGAACATTTTATGTTTGGGTTTCAGATAGTGCAGGAAATACAGCATATAGAACAATTGAAATAAATAAGGTAGATACAACAGGTCCAAAATTACAATATGCAATTGATAGTAGTAAACAGGCCACTGAAAAATATGTTACAATTACAGCATCTGCAAAAGACGATGAATCAGGATTACATGATATGCCTTATAGCTGGGATGGTCAAAGTTGGGGAAATAATAATAACATATATAAGGTTACACAAAATGGAACATATAAATTATATGTTAGAGATAAATTAGGAAATACAACAGAAAGATCAATAACAATAAAGAATTTCCCAGAAGAAGGTAAAGCAGATATTGACAATGGAACAATAATAAAATCAATTT
>AUXO014820544.1_pt1 | contig 16675 bp, 23 predicted proteins | sample 768731 | NCBI WGS metagenome assembly AUXO01 (sample SAMN02715735, study PRJNA202380) | gut metagenome | biome: sheep rumen | host: Ovis aries | place: New Zealand: Palmerston North
CATTGGTGTAATTTTTGTTCCCATAATGAAAATGCACCAGAAGAAGGAAAACACCTATGCCCATACTTTATGCATTGGACAAAAGAAAATAAAGACTTCTCAAAAGAAAATGAATGGCATGGCTTAGAAAACCATCAAAAAGTCATGGAAGCATACCAGAAAAAATATCAAAATACAGAAGAATAACTATTGTATAATATATTAGAGGTTTTTATGCCTAACATATTAAATGATATTATTATAGTTGGTGCAAGCCCAGAAGGTATTGCACTTTGTGACTATCTATGTGCTAAACGCCCAGATTTAAAGATTATACTTATTAGCACTCATTTTAATAATATCTGTTTAAGGCATAAACTAAACAATGTTGAGCGAATCACTGACACTGTTATTTATTCAAATTATATGCATGGTGTTATTACATTAACATTAGCCAGTGGTAAGCTTGTTCATGCAACTAATGTTGTATTAGCAACTGGAACAAAACCAACAAAACTTGATTTATGTACTAAAAATATTTATTATAAAGCATCAGATGTTGATGTCTGCTCAAAAGTAAAACAAGCAGTTGTTATTGGAAATAATAGTAAAGCAATTACAGCAGCTTTATGGGCATCAAGAAGATTTAGATATGTTTATTTATGTGCACCAGCTATTAAAATAGATGCTACTAAGAAAGATGTTTTAAGGCTATCTCAGGTAAATAACATTGTATACTTACCAAATTGTAGCATTAGAGCTGTTCAGAATGATAAACGTGGAGATCTTGAAAAAGTTATTTTAGACACATATGAAGAGCTTAATTGTCATGCTATTTTAGCTATTACAAAAAGAACACCAGATGTGCCTAAGTTCAATATGAATATGATTGAATTAGAAGATGGATATATTAAAGTAAATCATGTTGGCGAAACTACAGTTGTTCCAAAGATATATGCAATTGGTGCTTGTACAAAACACACTTCAAAAAGAAATATAACTATTGTTGGTAAAAATATTTTAAGCAAATTGGAGGATTAAATTATGCTTACAGATGAACAAATTTATCAAAACAAAATGAAGTTTCTAGAACTTCTAACAAAATTAAATATTGATTTAACTGCTATTTCTAATTATTTAGAAAATGTTGATTATTTCAATAAACCAGCATCAACGCAATATTTTAAAGCCTATCAAGGTGGACTATGTGAATATGCTTTAAAATTATACTGTGAACTAATGACTTTAGCAAATGCTTATTTCCCAGGCAGATATACTGAAGAAGATATTATTAAAGTAGCTCTGTTCAAAGATTTATATAGAGCTGAGCTTTATGAACAATATTCAAAAAATGTAAAAAATGAAGATACTGGAAAGTGGGAATCAGTGTTAGCTTATAGATATAAAGAAGTTAGACCAACATTCGGTGATCTTGGTTTTAGCTCATATATGGTAGCAAAACATTTTGTTGAATTTACTGATGAGCAAATTGAAGCTATTACTCAAGCTGATACCAAAGAAAGTTATGCTGGCGATATCCATGATATTATGAGAAGCTACCCACTAGTTACAATGACAAAAATGGCTTGTATTGCAGCATGCTATATTGAGGAGTAAATTTATGTCAGCAAAACATGAACCAAAATTTAAACTATCAGCACGGCAGGCTGTTGATGAATGGGGCAATGATTGTGATTTGCCAGTATATGATGGATTACATCTATTCACAAATGAGGCTAAACCAAGGCATGTTGGTAAGATACTTTGGGATAGTAAAACAAAATCAAGCTATCTACAGCTGGATACTGATGAAGAACTAGATGACTTCATTGATTCACAAGAAACATTTAAAGAATTCTGCACTATAATTAAACTAGCAAAATTCCATATTAGATTAGCACATAATATTGCTTCAAATGACAGTGATAGTAACAGTGACTAAAGATAGCAAAAGCTATCTTTTTTCAAGTTTACTATCGTATAATATACTAGGAAATTTTTTAAAATTAAGGAGAGTTGAATGAAGATACTATTATTCTCTGATAATCATTTCTGTGAAAGATACTCTTTAGTTAATAGATATGGCAGCAAGTATACCATGAGACTAGAAAATCAAATTAAAACAATGAACTGGGTTGAGGCAGTTGCTAAAGAAGAAAACTGTGATGCAGTTTTTTGTTTAGGAGATTTTTTTGATAAACCACAAATTACTGCTCAGGAAATTACAGCTTTAAGAGAAGTTGTTTGGAATGACTTACCACATTACTTTATTGTTGGTAATCATGAGTCAGGCGATATTAACTTACAATATAGCTCAACCAAAGCTTTGGAAAATAAAAATAGACATGTTATCTCTACACCAACAAAGTTAGAATTTGATAGCTTTGATTTATTGCTTTTACCATATATTACTGAAAGTGATCGAAAGCCGCTCAAAGAATATTTTATATTTAATAAAGGTAAAAAGCAAATTTTATTATCCCATAATGACTTAAAAGATATTGACTTTGGTATGGCCATTTCTAAACAAGGTTTTACCTTAGAAGAAATTGATGAAGCTGTTGATATTTGCTTTAATGGGCATTTACACAATGGACCAAAGGCAACTGATAAGATTATTAATATGAGAGATATTACAGGAAAAGATTTTGGTGAAAATGCTTTTAAGTATCCACATGATTTAATTATTTTAGACACAGATACTCTTGCTTATAAATATCTTGAAAACCCACATGCCTTAAATTTCTATAAACTTGAGGTTTCTAAAACAACTGACTTAAATGTTTTTGATAAGCTTAAAGGCAATGCAGTTATTTCAGTAAAATGTATTAATACATTAGTTGAGCAAGTAAGAGAAGCTATAAAGCAACATTTAGATAAAATTATTGAGTCACGTGTAACAGTTTGTAGACTTGCTGATGAATCTGAAGCAACAACTTTAGACGTATCTGATTTATCTATGGACCATCTAGCAAAGTTCTATGAGATGTGTACTGAGAAAATTGAAAATACGCCACTACTTAAAGAAGAATTAGCTGAAGTATTAAAGTAATGACAAAAGAAGAATTTAAAGAAAAATATCCTGAAATTATCCAAGCATACAATGAAAAGTTAATAAATAATCATTGCAGTGATTTTTTCAATTTTCATAATCCTATGAATTATATTGAGTCATATCTCAAGTTCATGAGAGATTATTATTTAATTACTACCCCAGAAGATGATATTTCAGAAGAAACAAATTTAAAAATTACTGCCTTAATGACAGCAATATCTGAATATGATAGATATAAGAAAAGCTGTGAACAGCTTAAAGAATTAACAAAAAAAGAAGCTGATGAAAAAGAACTAACAAAAAGACTTAAAGATAAGGACTTTCATTGGAATAGTTTTTGGAAATTAGTAATGTTAAATATGGAGGATTGGTTACCATATGATGCTGATTAATTTTGAAAAAGTTATATTACACAATTTTGGAAGCTATGCTCATACAGAGCTTATGCTACAGAATAGAGGTTTTTGTAGTGTTTCTGGAAAAAATAATTATAGTAAAGATAATGCCATAAGTAATGGTTCTGGAAAGAGCTTTTTGTGGAGCGGTATTTGTTTTGCTTTAACTGGTGAAACAATTCAAGGTCTGCATTCTAACTTAAAAAATATTAATATAGATGAAGATTTAAGTTACACATCAGTTTATTTTAAATATAATAATGATTCATATATTGTAACAAGATATATTGCGCCACATTCTGACTTAAAAATTATCCAAAATGGTGTTGATATTTCTGGTAAAGGTTTAAGAGAGTCTGAGAAAAAATTTGGTGAAATTCTTCCAGATTTATCTAAAGATCTTATTGCCTCAAGTATTTTAATTGGCCAAGGAATGCCTGCAAAATTCTCATCTTTTAGCCCAAGTGGACGTAAGGAATTGCTTGAAAAATTAACTAAGTCTGATTTCATGATTGAAGATATTAGAAACCGAGTTTCAACTAGACAAACAACTATTTCTAATGAATTAAGAATTAATGAGGATGGCTTACTAATAAATAGAACAAAACTTGACACAACAAGTGCAAATTTAGAAGCAGCCAAAAAAGAGCTTAAAAATGCAATCCAGCCAGATTTTGATGGCATTATTTCAAAATCAACAAAGCTTTGTGAAAGTATTTCTAATGATATTAAGCGAGTCAATACTGAAAGAGATACAGCTTTTGCAAACTATACAAATGCTAATAATTCTCTTGTAGAATTAGCAAAGAAACAACAAGATGAATTTAGTGAAGAACTAGCAGCTTATTCTGAAGCTTCTTCTAATACTAAAATTGAAAAGAATGCTGCTGAATTAAAGATTAGCCAATTAACTGCTGAAATAACAAGGTTAAAAAATATTAAAGATATCTGCCCAACTTGTGGCCAAAAACTTCCAAATGTTATTAAACCAGACACAAGTAAATTAGAAACTGAGCTAGCAGAAACGCAAGCAAAGTTATCTACAGCAAATACAAAGCTTGGTGAGCTAAATAAAAAACATGCTGAGTACACAACTCAGATTACAGAAAAATATAAAACTAATATTGCTAAGCTAACACAAGAAAAAGATAAGCATCAGTTTGAAGTTGGAAGATTAAAAGATACAATAAATGATTTTAGCCACAATCTTGATATTGAAAAAGAGCAGCTTTTAAAAGCTAAAACTGATAAAGCTAATTGGGATAAATATATTAGTGGTTTAAAAGCAACAATAGATAAATTAGAGTTTGAAGAAACAACTATTTCTAACTTAATAAAAGTTCTCAATGATAGTCATAATATTTTATCTGAAAGGCAAGCTATCCTTAAAAAGATGGAAACACTTATTAAGCGTGACTATCGTGGATTTATCTTATCAAATATTATCGCTTACATTGATAAAAAAGCAAAGGAATATAGCAAGATAGTATTTGGTACAGAAGATCTAAAGGTTTACTTAGATGGTAATGCTTTAGATATTTCTTACTGTGATAAACTAATTGATAACTTATCTGGTGGTGAAAAGCAAAGAGTTGACTTAATCTTACAACTTGCTATTAGAGACTTATTAAATAATTACTTTAATTTCAGTTCAAATATTCTTGTTTTAGATGAAGTTACTGACTTCTTAGATGCAAAGAGCTGTCAAGCTGTTATGACACTTCTAAATACAGTTCTAACTGATATTGAATCAGTATTTATCATTAGTCATCATGCTGAGTCATTGGATTTAGCATTTGACAGTGAGATAACTGTTACTAAGAATGAAAATGGTATTAGTGAAATACTATAAGAAAGCTTAGAATAAGGGCACAGTTAATAAACTGTGTTTTTATTTTACTTATTGTATAATATAGTAAGTATTTTATAAGGAGAATAGTTGATGATTTGACACAAACCTAGTTCTTATAAATACACTGACCTTTGTGTGTATATAGATAAGAACATCGAAAAAATCAAAGTTCCTGGTGAAAATCCAGATGTTGAAACATTAATTTATAACTATCTATGATTAATAATTAAGGCACTCGCAATTAAGAAGTGCCTATTTAATGATTTTAAAGAATATGACCCATATGCTTTCTATGCAGCAAATAGGTTATTTTTTGCTTTAAGAAAGAACTTGGTTAATCAGGGTAAAACAATTAAAGGAAAACAAATTAGACCAATTAAGTCATGCTTAAACTATATGAAAGCATTGATGTACCCAATGAAGATTGAGTACCAAAGAGAAAATTATAGAGAAGTTATTTCTGAAGAATTTGTTACTAAGAAATTTGACTCATATAGCTTTAAGGAACAACTCAAAAATGGTATTAGAGATAGTCAGGGTGTTACAGAAGATTTTAAAGAGTATATTCAAGAATCACTTGATGCAATTGGCGATTTAGCAGATAAAGTATTAACAAAATCACCATTTAATAAAAATTCTGTTGACTACAAAAAACTTAAGATTTCGCTTATTCTTAATGCCCTAAGCTCACTTAGAATTAAAGGCAAGCTTGATTCCAACTTACCAACAGTAATTCTATGAAAGCTTCCAAAGTCAATCTCAAGTTATGTTAGAATCTTACTTAAAGAATTCTATACTGAAATTAAACTTGAAATTATTGAATGCTATAAACGTGCTGATATCCAAGATGATGTATTAGAAAAACTTCTTTCTAACTCTAACGAAGATGGAGATATCTATGAAGACTGGAATTAAAACTAATCTAAATACATTACACCTCTCTGATATTTATTCCTTAATGTTATTTATAATATATAAGGTTCAAGATATTCCAGAATATGCAGTATTAAGTGAATTATGCTATTTATTAGATGGTTCTAACTTAACCAGACTTCTCACATATTTTGCAGGGAAAACAGTAACATTTCCAACTGAAGATGAATTTGTAACCCTGACAAATGCTCTCCTAATGTACCAGTATATTAATATAGAGGGTATGTCACTTGCTGATGCTCAAGCTAAACTTGAAGATACAACATTAAAGCAAAAAGAACGTGCTACAGAGCTCTATCTAAAAATAATTCCAATTATGCGCCAATATAATATTGATAGAAGCCAAATCTATAAGAGAGGACATATCTAATGGCAAAGTTTGACGAAACTTCAAGAACCTTTGAAACTAGACTTAAATTTATTAAAGAATTATTTGCTCATAAATTTAAGAATTATCAGATAATGGCACATTGCATCCAGCATAAATTAGATAAGTCTTATGAAGCTTATATTAAAGAAGTTCATAAAAGCAGTTGGGTACTTGAAAATGAAGACCCAATGGCAGTTTTAAAAAGAATTGATAGGTAAAAAGTTATGGCAAGAAAATATATAAAAAAGATTACAGAAACGGAATTTAATCAGTATTTAAAATTAAGAGATGGCTACAAAGATTGTAATAGTGGTCAAGCATCTTGAGCTAATATTTCAGCTCAAGAGCAAGCTAGATATGAGCGAGACTATCTAGCTCTTGAAATTAAGCTTTATCACACTCTTGGTTTTAAAGAGAGTGAGGATAGATTAATTCCATATTTAAAGCAAGCACAAGAAAAATTTGAGCTTTTACAAGAATTAGCTCTTAATGAAGATGCACAATTAAAAGAAGCTATTAAAGCAGAGTCTAAAGCTGAAATACAAAAAACAAAAAAAGAATTTACCAATTTTATACATGAGCATCCAGAGTTTGTTGAAGATACAAAAAATAGAAAAACAGTTTTCAGTGAAGCTTTTGATGAATTAAATAAAATAAAATAAGGAGACTACTATAATGACATCACAACCAAATGTAATCAATGATTTAGGAACTTATTCAAAAATACCTAACAAGATTTTGGCAGAGCTAGTTCATAAGCTAAATTTATGTATAGGCTCAGCAATTCATGATGCAATGTTAAATCATGAACAAGTAACAGTTATTAATATTGGTATTGGCAGTTTAAGTGTTAACTTGGCTGATATGCAATGCAAGTTTATGCCAAGCAAAGATTTAAAAGCAGCTATTAAAAGTAGCTTAGATGAAAAAGTTGATCCACTTGAACTTGTTTTAGAAAAAGCACTTGCTGATAAGTTAATTGCTGTTAGTGAAGAGGTTATATAGTATGGCAGAAGAAACTAAAACTATTGAAGCAGTAGAAGAAGAAAAACAGGCTGAAGAACAACCTGGTGTTTTAGTTTCCATTGATACTGAGAACCTAAGTAAAGAGTCAATTGCTTTAATTAATCAGATTATAGCAGAGAAAGATATTGACAAAACAAAAGACTTAACTTATCTATTTAACATTAACCAAAATAAGAAAACAATGGTTAGAATGGATAAGCTAAATGAATTACAAGATAAACTAGTTGCTCAGTTCTCAAAACGTATTTCTGAAAGACCAGATGAAATTTCTAACCAAGAGCTTATGAATGCTCTTAAAATTGTTCAAGATATTATTGAGCGTGGACAAAAACAAGTTACTGGCCAAAATGAAACACCACTTATTCAGATTAATCAACAAACTAACTCAGTTAATGTTGGTGAAGAGGCTGTTGGTTTAAATAGAGAATCCAGACAACGTGTACAAAATGCTATTCTTGCTCTTCTTGGCGATGTAAAAGCTGAACAAAAAGATAGTGATGTTGTTGATGCAACAGCTGTGGAGGATACAGAAAATGACTAGTGATATTAGAGATGTACTTAAAAAACTAAAACTATCTGATACAGGTAGATATGAAAATCATTTCTATATTATTAATATAAAAGATAGTGATGATTATGCAAAAATGTATACAAAACTTGACCAAAATGCAGTCAACACAGAGTATCCAGATTTTGCAACAAACTCAAATAAATCTACTGTTAAAGTAACAAATTACTTTGAGCTAGAAGTCAATAATTATAAATATGATTTATTCTTAATTGCTGACTTTGATAAAGATAAATATTACTTAAAAATTAGTGAACGTCCTGAAAATGATAATAGATTATAATGCAACAAAAACATTTAGTGACAGCTTAGTAATAGATGATGCTGGCAATTGTGCTATTTACTGCTTTGGTTCATTTAGAGATGGTAAAATATCTTTTCCTGGGGAGTATTATCTATTAACAAATACAGTTATGGGTAAAACAACTATTATTAAATGAGGACCATTAATGCCTGATCAAACTTTTCTTCCAAATACATTTAAATTAGAAGTTAAAGTTATCAACTATAAAGAACCAGCCATTGAACGGGAAATTACAAGCTTTATTAATGATGGCTTTAAAGGTGTTGAACAAGCCACTGTTATATCTATAGAAGAGGCTATGGAAAAAATACCTGGTGTTGAAAACATTGTAGAAACACTAGATTAATAAACTACATGAAAGGAATACAATATGGCTATTAGAGATGTTAAACAATACTACTACTCACAATTAATGCAATATAGTGAAATGAAAGCTGATCTTGATGACCTAGAACAAGCTCTTAAAGATGGCTTAATTACTGAAGATAAATTGTCTACAATTAAAGAAAATATTGCTGTTATTGAATCAAATTTTAATAGAATTCAATATATTATGTATCTTGCTGAAATTCCAAACAGAAAGTCAAAAAAAGATGCCTGGAAAAAAGCAAATGCTGAAATTTTAGAATATTTAAAGTCAATTGGTGCTGATAATGGTGCTGTTGATATTGAGAATAAAAGCTCTCTTGATATTATTAGAGCTGAAATTAAAAAGATTAAACAAATGAAAAAGGACTAGCTTTTGCTATTCTTTTTTTTAGCCTACTAGTTAATAAATTAATAAATTATTAAAAGTTATTATTTTTATTGTATAATATATGACAGGAGAAATTCAATGAAAGAGATTATTACTGATTTATCTAAATTAATGGATGCAGCAAAGCCTTTAAAGCTAGTTGATGAAAAAGGTGCTATAAGTAAAAAAGAAGGCACTGAAATTATGGCCAGCCTTAAAGAGATTTTAAAAGCTAGACAAGATTTAGTTGCTTTATCTGCTCCACAAATTGGTATTAATGCAAGAGTTATTTGTATTAAATTTAAAGATGCAATTAAAACATTTATTAATCCAGTTATAACTAAAAAATTAAATTATTTTGTTAAACCTGAAACTTGTGCAAGTATGCCTGGCCAAGAAATTTTAATTACTAGACCTGAAGAAGTTACAGTTGTTTATCACAATGATGAATTTAAATATGAAGAAAATAAGTTACTTGGTGCCGCTGCAAGATTTTTTGATCAGCAGTATCAGTTCTTAGATGGTATTGTTCCATCTGAGCTTGGTCTTGTTTCTAGTGTTGAAACAGATGGTAGCTTATCCGAATTGTCTACTGATGAGCTTACAGAAATTGTTGAAAAATATTATAAGCCATTTATTCAATCTAAGATTTCAACTATGGAAAAAGAGATTGGTAAAGATCCAGAGCTAATAAAAGAATACAAACAATTAAAGTTCACAGAAAGTGTTATCAGAGGACATGCAGCTCTTGTTACGGCAGATAAAGAAACTACTGATAGATATAAAAAAGCTCAAGCAACTGCTGCTTTATCACTTAAAAATTATGATAAGCAAACAAAAGCAGCTAATAGAGCAAATCTAAGTAGCTACCTAAGAAAAAAAGGAAAATAAAATATGGCAACAGTTAATGAAGAATACATTAGAGATTTCCAAGGAAGACCTTTGGGAATTTTACGCCATTTGGATAATGGTGATATTGAAGCTGTCGAGTTTTCAAGTAGAAAGATTATTGGTTTCTATAGAGCTTCAACAGATAGAACTACAGACTTTTTAGGTAGAGTTATTGCAAAAGGCAATGCTGCTGTTTCATTAATTTATGATGCTAAAAAATATTTAATTTAATAAATTGGAGCAAAATTATGGAAAACAAGAAAATGGTTAGCCTTGAAATTTCAGGCGAATTAAAAGAAGCACTAAGAGTTGAAGCTTTTCACAGAGCCTGTACTGTTTCTGCTCTTATTAGACAAATATTAGAAAAAGAATTAAAAACTGGTTCTCATAAAAATTCAAAAGATATTATTGCTAAATAATTGACCATGATAGAGGGAGTATATTTTGTTAAAACTTTCTCTATTTATCTGCTAAATTAAATATGGATATACTAAAAGAAAAATTATTAAGCACAGAATATTTTATTGATAATAATTATTTAGATAAATATATAGACCTGTGTAATAATGGGAGTAAAGTAAAAACAACCACATATTCTGAACTACATCATATTTTACAATTTAGCTATTTTACTTTAATAAACAATATAGCTAATAAAGCTGACAGAAATAAGCTTAGAAAGTCAAGCATAAAAATTGGTACACCAGAATATAATAATATAACAAAAAATAATCAAGTGTATCTATCATATTATAGTCACTGTTTAGCACATTACTATCTATATCAGTGTACTACTGGTAAGCTAAAACAAGATAATGAAATTGCTTTCTGTAAAATGACAGATCGAAATTTACAATTAAGAAATTGCTCAGATTCTGAAATTAAAAACTTATTATTAGAATTAGATAACTTAAGAAACGACCCAAAATCATTAGCCTATAAAAATAAATGTATTGATATTGCTGTAGAAAACTATTATGCTAAAGGCGGTTATAAACTAGTTCAGTCTGAATTATTAAAATTAAATATAAATAGCACAAAAGGCTGCATTAAAGCACGCGCCAATAAACTAAATATTAGAGGAGCTAGATATATTGAAGGTTGGACTGATGATGAACTATTAGTTATTAAAGAAAAGTATCCAGTTGGTGGATATACTTTATGTAAACAGTATTTACCAAAGAGATCTAAATTTGCTATTCAAGCACGTGCAAAATATCTTAATATCTTAGCACCTGGAGCAAGTAAGGCAAATGCTAGTTGGACAGCTGATGAGGATGAAATTATTAAAAAATACTACAGTATTGGTGGAACAAAACTCTGCAAAAAATATTTAATAAACAGATCAGAAAAAGCTATTAAACATAGAGCAAATGAAAAGCTTAAAATATTTAAAAATAAAGGATAAAAATAAAGATGAGAGATAAGAGTTTAAAATATTTAGTTATTTGTGAGAGCCCAAATAAAATTTCTCATATTCAAAAATATTTAAGAGATGCGGGCTATAAAGTTTCAGTTATGGCATCTGTTGGGCATATTGCAGAAATAAAGAATGGTGGGAGCTACTATAATACTGGTATAGACCCAAAAAATGATTTTAAGATGAGTCTAGCAGTATCAGAAGATAAATATAAAGTTGTTGAACAATTAAAGTCAGCTGCAAAAGTGGCAGACCATATTGTACTTGCAACAGATGGTGATAACGAAGGTGCCCAAATTTCTTGGTCACTTATTAAATTTTTAGGCTTGAAAAAAAATAATTACTCTAGATTAATTACACATGAGATTACACCAAAAGCTGTAGTTAAAGCTTTTGAAAATCCAGTTGAGTTAGATACAAGCAATGCTATGGCATCACAAGCAAGAATGTGTTTAGACAAAATTTTAGGGTTTAGACTAAGCCCAATAGCTAAAACTTATGTTGGTGCTAAGTCAGTTGGGCGCTGCCAGTCAGTCGGGCTTAAGATCATTGCAGATAGAGAAAGAGAAATTCAAAACTTTGTTCCTGAAACTTATTTTGATTTATATGTTAATTTTGAAAAAAATAAAACTAAATTTAAAGCTAAGTTTGCTGGTAATAATACAATTGGTAATATTGATCACTTAAAGACACAAGATGAAGTTGATGCAATTAAATCAAACTGTATAAAAGATTATTTAATTGAAGATGTTAAATCTAAGATTAAAGAAGAGTCACCAAAACCACCATTTTGTACAGCAACATATCAGCAAGAAGTTTCCAGTAAAATTGGCTTAAAAGTTAAGGATGCTATGACTGTTGCTCAACATTTATTTGAAAATGGTTTTATAACATATCATAGAACTGATGATACTGCTTTTGCTGCTGAGTTCATCCCAACTTTACAAAGCTTTATTGAGGCTAAGTATGGTAAATCTGCTTGGACTAAACCAAGAGTTGGTAAAAAGCAAGAAAATGCTCAAGAAGGCCATGAATGTTTACGTGTTACAGACCCAACATTAACACCTGAAGAGTATGCTAAAATTGATAGCAATTTATTAAATCAAAAAGTTTATAGGCTAATTTGGCAAAGAACTATCGCTGCAGCCTTGCCAAATGCTAAAATTTCTGAAACACAATACTTAATAGATAATAATGGTGAAAAGTTTATCCTAGTATCTAAAGAAATTACAAGTTTAGGTTATAGAGAAGTTTATAGTTATAAAGATGATGAAGATAAAGAAGATGGACCAGTTAAAGAAACATTTACTAAAGGCGAGAAGCTTAAAGACTGCTCATTAGAAGATGTCAAGAAACAAACAAAAGCCCCACCAAGATACTCTGAAGCAACACTTATTAAAAAACTTGAGACGTCTGGCGTTGGTCGTCCATCAACGTATGCAACAATTGTTGAAACAGTATTAAGCGCAGCAAGAGGTTATGCAGAACTTGATGATAAAGTAATTGTTCCAACTGATAGAGGTATGCAATTAGCTGCTTTCTTAGATAGAAACTTTGATAGTATAATTAATATAGATTATACAAAGAAGATGGAAGAAGACCTTGATAAAATTGCTTCTGGCAAAGAAACAAAGTCTGAATTCCTAACAAATTTCTATAACAGCTTAGAGTCAACAATTAAAAATAGTAAAGAAATTGCTGCCCAGGTTACACAAGAAACTGGCGAAGTCTGTCCAGAGTGTGGCAAACCAATGGTAATTAGAAGAAGTAAGTTTGGAAATCTCTTTAAAGCCTGCACAGGCTTTCCAAAGTGCCGACATACTGAAAGTATTAAGTAGTAAAAATAAGCATAATTAGAATACCTAGTTATGCTTTTTATTTTTTAAAAAATAATTGCTAAATTAATTGATAGTTTGATAAACTAAGAACGGAGATTACTAATGGCAACATCATACTTAGAACCAGAAGAGCTTGTTAAAGGTAATTTGTGACTTAAAACTGTATTCTTCCCAGCTGTTGCTGACAATGATTCAGTTAATGAATACATAAATGATAAGACACTAGATGGCCGTTACTATGTTACTAGTAGCGTTATATCATACTGTAAAAGATCTTGTAAACATTTATATAATGCAATTTGTAATCATTATTGGGATGTTAATGGTACATTAGAAGATGAAATTCAATTTTTAACTAAAAAATATAACTCATACTTACCAAACCCAGATGATTATGCTAATGCTTACACTTTTACTACTAAACAAGTTTGTAGAATATTAGCAAATATGTGTGCAAAAGCACAAATTTTCTGGGATGATACTCAACATACTGCTGAAGAACTTGCTTTCTTTAAAGAAACACCTTTTGGAAAAGCATTATGAGATTTCAACTGTTTTGTTAGTCAAGAACCAGATGATAATAAAATTAAAGTTTCTTCCTCAAGTGAAACAAGAACACCAAGAAGCTCAAGTAGTAGTGGTACTACATCAAGTGGCTCAAAGTTAAATATTAATAATTGTGGTGGACTTCTTGATAAAACTAAGGAAATTTTAAACCAAAGTGAAGTTTACTGAATTTGTGGTGAATTTACTAGACCAGGAAAAACAAAGCCAAGAATTCATGTTAGCCCAGCTGGCCAAGCTAGCCCATTAAAGGTTAAATTTGGTTCAGGCCAAGGTTATGATGACTGTATTTTATATTTCAAAGATCCAGCTGCTGCTGGAGCTTTTAAGGATATTTGTGATCAAAACAAACCATCAGATGTTAATAATCTAGCAATTAAACGTGTTAGAGTTGATACTAATGGTTATTTTAAAGTTCAAACTATTTGGGGTGAAGCATATATTGCGGCTAAAAAATTACATGAATCTTTTGTTGAAGAAGATGAAGAAGAATTAGTTGACCAAGTTTTAGAAGCTAAAGAGCCAACTAATTTATTTATAGATATTGGACAAGCTTTTGATAGACTAGCTGAATTTTTGAAATAGGAGTTACTTATGAAGATTAAAAAACTTATTTTAGAAAGCGTTGCACTTACTGAAGACGAAGCTGCAGCTCAAAAAGAATTAGATAAACAACCAGAACAAGAAACTGTTGAAATTAAAGATGCTTCAACTGCAGAAGTTGCTGCTGATATTCAACAAGGTGCTGAAGAAGCTGGTAAAGAAGTTTCTGCTAAAGATGCTGTTAAAGAGGCTGAAAAAGTTAAAGAAGTTACGCAGCTTATTAGAAATCCATATGGAACAGCAAAACTTGGAAAGATTAAAAGAAACTTGCAACGTAGCTTAGATACAGCACTAGACCAAAGAGAGTTAGGTTCTAAAGAGGACTTCCCAAACCTTATTATCTATGGTTTAGCTGGTTTTGGTAAAACTGCTATTATTAAAGAATTCTGCAAAGAACATAACTTAAACTTATTTGAATGTGATGCTAAATCACTTGATATTGCAACTGTTGGCGGTATTCCATATCCAAAGAAAGACCCAACAACTGGTGAAATTACTCAAATGCCAATTGCATCAAAATTCTGGGATGGACTAAATAAGCCAAATACTGTTTTGTTTTTAGATGAATTGAACAGATCAAATGGCAGAATACGTGGAACTTTGTTAAGTTTAATTAACAACCATATCTTACCAATTACAACTGAAGATCCAGAAACGGGAAAGATTACAACTGTCAAATATTTTAATAATATCTTATTCTCAATTATTGCTGTTAATCCAGCTGATGATATCTTCCCAGATGTTGAACCTCTTGACCCAGCTGAAGTTTCTCGTGCTTTAGTTGTTGAACAAGGACCAGATATTAAAGAATTCTATAAACACTTAGAAGAGATTTATACTGCAATTGAAAAGAATGCTTTCTTAGATCCAAAGCTAAAAGAAAAATATGCTGGACAATTTAATCTTGCAAAAGCATTACTCTTAGACAAGAGTTTCAGATTTGATGACTATGATGAAGTTAGAGATATCTATAATCACTCAAGAAACAAAATTGGAAACTACTTAAACTATAGAACATTCTTACTTACATTACTTAGATGTAATGGTAAAAAAGATGATTATATTGAATTAATTGAAGATGCTTCTGGTTTTAGCCAAGCAAAAATTCAAATGATTAAAAATATTCTAGCAACATATTCTGATAAAGCAACTACTGGTAATGATATCTGGAATAAGGGTGTTAAACCAAATCCATCAAGAGCTGAAAAAGCAGCTGTTGATGTTGAAAAGTCATTAGCAGACTATGCTGCTAGCTTAACATTATAATAATATATATTAGGATATAGCAAATGTTACAGGAAAAAATGAATTCAAGGGATCATCAAGTAAAAGAGATGGTCTTAGATATGTTAATCAAAGAGGGCTATGGTACTTATGCAAAGCGCTTAAAGGATTATGAATTTATTGTGGCAGATTTTTATAAAGGAACTTATATTGATGTTGCTGCAATGTTTCCTGATTTAGGGGCTATTGTAATTAACCCTGGTTTTCTTGATAGTGAAGAGCTCTTTAAACAATTAAGTGTTGTTATTAGACATGAGCTTTTACATTTTTTACTTGTTCATGAGCAACGCTTTAAAAAACACTTAGAAAAAGTTGATCCAGATTTTAAACAAGACTATCAAAAAGCCTCTATCCATGAATTAGCAAACTATGCTATGGACTGGGAACTTTCTGAGCGCGGTTATGATGACCATGATAAAGAAGTTGTTAGAAATATGACTCTCAATGGTAGAGTTTTAGGTGGCTTAATTCTTTCAGATGACCATCCAGAGTGGCTAGGAAAACCAATGGAAGAAATTTATGACCTTGTAAAAGATCAGTATGAAAAAGAGAAAAAAGAAGCTGAAGAAAAGCTAAAAAATCAACCAAAAACAAAAATAAATATTCATAAAGCAACACATTCACAAGAATATGTTGATATGTATAATAGAGTTATTAAAAAATATGATAATGATAAATTATCTGATGAAGATTTAGCTAACATAATGCAAACAATTGCTGGTCTATCTGATGAAGATTTAGATAATTTAGATACTATTTAGGATTTTATTTATGATAAATTCAGAAAAAAAACAAGCTGCTTTAGATGCAATTCAAGATATACTTAATGCTAGAAATGCTGGCGGTAATTTTAGTAT
>AUXO010125036.1_pt1 | contig 16672 bp, 1 predicted proteins | sample 768731 | NCBI WGS metagenome assembly AUXO01 (sample SAMN02715735, study PRJNA202380) | gut metagenome | biome: sheep rumen | host: Ovis aries | place: New Zealand: Palmerston North
TAATTTATAAATTAGTTAATAAAAATATGATTTAAATATTTTCTATAGTATTTAATTCACTATGATTAAAATTCCAGAAATTGATATCATTTCCAAATATAGAAGAGAAGGAATAAACTTTGAAGATAAATATATTGAGGGAAATTTCGTTAAAACAAAAGAAGCATTAGAAAGAGTTCAAAAGATTGAAAATTTTCTTGAGGCAGATATTCCAATTGTTTTAGAGGGGGATACGGGAACTTCAAAGACTAAATCAGTCGAAGTCTATTGTTGTATTAAAAAAAAAATGAACAAATTTATAAGATTTAATTTAAGCTCTGAAACGACTATAGAAGATTTAATGGGCAGATTACTTTCATCAGGAGATAGTTGGTCTGGTTTTAAGTTTGTTCCTGGACCTTTTATTGAAGCCTATGAAAATGGGTGCATTCTATTGCTAGATGAAGTCAATTTAGTTCAAAAGAATATTATTCAATCAATACAATATGGAATAGATTCAAAAGTTCTTTATATTGAAGTTAATGGAAAGTTGCTAAAATATAAAAAATCCAAAGATTTTAGAATCATATGCACACAAAATCCAAAATCTGGAGGATTTGTTTCTATTAGAGAAGATTTATCGGAATTTTTGCAAAGATTCCAAGTTATATACTTTGATAGATTTTCAGCTCAAGAATTGAATAATATAGCTTTATTAATTCATAAAAAAAAGCAAATATCTGATGAAATTACTGTAAATCAAATTGGAAACTTTCATTATGAATGGACAGGCTTAGATATTTCTAAAAAAAGTCCTCAATGCTTTACTATAAGAGATTTAAGTTCAGCTATTACATCTTTAAATACTATAACTCCTAGCCAGTCAATTTTTTGTTTTTATGGCTCTCGGTATGAATATAATGAAAGGAATTATATGAAAAATAATATCTTGAAAATCAAATATCCAAAATTATATAGTGAAGAAAAATTTGGCACCCTACCGAATAATTTTCCTAATTGCTTTGAAAGTGAAACTGTTAAAAAGGCATATTATTATTCTAGAATAGCCTTTGAAAATGGAAGGCATGTTCTATTCACTGGGAAGCAAGGAATAGGTTTAACTCAAATTGCTAAATATATAGCTATGAATAATTCACTTGATAAAAATAAAATATTTTGTTTTATATTTACCCCAGAAACTACTTTTTCAGATTTATTTGGGGGATATATTCCAAATCCAAGAACAGATACAGGAGCTGAAATAACTATTTGGAAGGAAGGTATTTTAAGTCAAGCAATTCAAGGGAAGCAATTTGGGATATTTATCAATGTTCACTCAGCTCCTCCAAAGATTTTAGAAAGGTTAAACCCTTTATTGGAACCTCAAGACTATCCTAAAAAAGAATTTAACATACCTGAAAATACTAAAAATAATAAGATTGAAATTTCTCCAGCTTTTCATTTTATATGCACATGTGACATTAAATATCTTAATCAAATATCACCTGCATTTTTAAATAGATTAAGTATAATTAATTTAGATGAACAAATTAAAACTTTGAATGGATATATTCCAAAAGATTTTATAAAAAAAATAATATCAAATGAAACTAAAGAAAATATTCCGGATGAATTAATATCAGAATTTATTAGAGAATTTCATATAATTTATGAAAAGGAACAAGGAAATTTTAATTTATCTAGATTTGCCTTATTTGTCAAATCTTGTCTCAGAATTTATTTTTCTTTTCAAGAGATTAATTTACAAACTTTAGTTCAATATATAAAAAATATACTAATTGGAGAAAAAGTATTAATTATTCCTAAAGAAATAAAAAATAAATTTACAAATTTATGCAAAAATATAAGAACAAGGGAAAAATTTTATTTTAAAAATTCTCCCAGTTTAGAAAATTTAATGATTAATTTATATATATGCTCTTTATGTAGATTGCCTGTTGTTCTAGTTGGTCCAACAGGAGTTGGTAAAACTAGTATGGCAAGAGCACTATCCGAGCTAATAAATACAGATAAAGAAAACCCTTTTATAATGTTTTCCTTCAGTTTAGAAACTCAAATTAGTGATTTATTTGGAACTTTAACAATAGAGCAAGGAATTCCTAAATCAATTCCTGGTCCCTTGTATAGATCATATCAAGAAGGAAATATATTTATTGCTGATGAATTTAATTTAGCCGAAGATTCTATTTTGCAAAGTGTTTCTATTGTTTTAGAATCTAATGATTTAGGTTCAAATATAATTATTCCAGGATTAGGAGAAAACCCAAATTATAACAAAGGTTTTTTTTTTATTGCATGTCAAAATGATATTCAAACAAAAGGAAGAAGATTACTTCCAGAAATTATCTCGAAAAGATTAATTTCATTTGAATATCCTGAACCTAATCAAAGCGATATTCAAGCCAGTTGCCTTGATATTGCTAAATATGAATTATTTAAGGATTCTGAAGAGGAATTAAAAGTAAATTTCGCTAAAAAAATATCACATTTTATGTTTTTATTAAATGAAAAAAAAGAGCCTGAAATAGGTACTTGGTCAATGAGAAATATAAGAAAATTATATAGAAGAATTAAATTACATAAATCAAAGATTGATTCAAAAGAGTATATAAATGTTACCTATAATCATCAAATTGTCTTTTTTCTTCTTCAATCAATAAATCCAAGTAGGAGAAATGAAAAATTAGAAATAATTTTAGATTTGATGGAGAAATCATTTAATATTTTAAAATCAGAAAGGGATTCTATTGAAAAATGTGTAAAAGGAATTCCTGAATTAAAAAGAGAAAATAATGAATTATATTTATTCAAAGATGATGTAGGAATTAAAGTAAGTGAATTTATTGGAAATAAATTAAAGGATTTTGATGAATTAAGCTCATTTTTGGAATCTTTGTTTTATTGTTTATTTAGCGACAAAAATGAACCTTTATTATTATTAGGGCCAACAGGGTACAAGTCTTTTTTATGTAAGATATTATTACCAAATAATTCTTCAGTTATTAACTTATATAATGAGACTTCATTATCTCAGTTACTTGGGTCAATTACTCTAACAGATTCTTTAAATTCAAAATATTTTTATCTCAGTAAAATTTTAGAAATATGTCAAAAATCTGATGAAATTGAAAAATTAAGTGAAAATATTAGCTATATTCCTATAAGAATAACTAATGAGGAAGAATTAGAAAAAGAAATGGAAGAAGAAATGAAAAAAATAAGTCAATATGAAGAAAATGTTTTAAAATCAGAAGAGGGAAACACTTATGAGGATGAGAAAGTTAAAAAAAGAAAAGTAATTATTAAAAAAAAGAGAAAAAATCAAAATAACTTTGAAAAAAAAAATGAAGTAAATGAAAAAGAAATAAAATTTGCAGAATTTAAAAGTGAAATTGAGAGGATAATTAAGTCAGCAAAAGAGAAATATAAAAATTCCATTTCTATACATGAAGTATTAGATAATCTTAAAAAAAAATTATTTGAGACAATAATAAAAAATACAGATAATTTATTTGGTAATTTTACAGCAATATTTAAAGAAGGAATATTACCAAATAAAATTTTACTTCAGCAACCTTTAATTTTTAAAAATATATCGAATTTAAAGCCTCAAGTCCTGGAAAGATTTAATGACTTAATAAATTTTGAGCCAAAATTAACAATGAATGAAGATTTTAGTAATACATTTACTGGAAAAAATAAAGAATGGAGTGATTTTAATGAAAATTTTAGAATTTATGCCACATCTCAATTAGAAAATTTTTCCAATCTTTCAGATGCGACAAAATCAAGATTTTCAATTATTCAAACAAAACAATATTCAGACAAAGAAAAAGATATTGTATGTAAAATATTTTATCCTGAAATTCCAAAAAAACTATTTTCTTTTATGGAGGAATATAAACACAATTTCAAGAAAAAGCAATTAAATATTTCAGAAATTATAAAGATAATTTCACTATACAAAAGATTATTAGATAATAATAATATAGAGGAAAATGAAAATAAAAAAGAAATGTATTTGTCTCTATCTATATATAAATCATTATATCCTTTAATGAAAACAGGAAAAAAAAAGGAAAAATTAATAGACATATTGAAGAGGATCTTTAATCAGTCAGATGATTTTAAATTTTTATCAAAGAATAAAGTAAACTTCACACCTTTTAAATTTATTGATAATAATCTTTATTCTAATTATACTGATTTATCAATAAATTATGCAAAAATTAAGGAACCAAATGAAGAATTAGTCTTCACAGATCCATTTAATCAAATGTTAGATGCAATTCATTTTGCATATTTAACTAAGTATCCTTTAATAATTGAAGGGCAAACAGGCTTTGGAAAAAAAACAGCCATAGAATACTTTGAAAAATGTTTGAATTTTGATGAAAACGACGAGGATTGTCTTATTGTTCATTTTCCTTTATCTAGTTCTACAACAATAGATGATTTATTCTGTAAAGTTATGCCAATAATAAAAGAAGATGGTGAATTATCATTTGAAGAGACACCATCTAATTTTTTAAAGGCAATAAATAAAAAAACATGTAAACTTTATACAATTGTTGTAATAGAAAATTTGGAACAAGCATCAAAAAATATATTAGAATCATTAATTCCTGTTTTCAGCAGTAATCCTGAAGAAAAAATAATTTTACCTAACGGAAAAGAAATTGATAAAGGAAATTTCATCTTATTGGCAACATTTGATCCATCAACTAAAAATACATCTGCTCTGAATTATTTGATTAAAGGAATTCTTGATTCTTCTATTTTATTTTCTTTACCTGATTTTGGTATAGAAGATTATAAAATATTATGCAATTATATTTTTAAAAATGATTTGTTCAAAAATGAAATAAATAATTTTATTGATGATATTTTGAAGTTAACTAACTTACTATATAAAGAAAATATTAAGGAAAGAATAACAATAAATGATTTATATAAATTTTATAATTTTAGAAAAGAGACAATTAATATCATTGATTATCAAAGTATATTTAAATTATTATTCATACAAAAATTCACTGGCTTAATAGATTTAAAATTAATATCTAAAGAATTAAATTACAATTATTATGATAGTATTTGGACTGATTTATGGCCAAAATTTAAATTCATTGTTGAAGAAGGAGAAATTTTTAAATTTATTATTGAACCTTTTACTGGAAGTAATAAAAATATATATTATGAGGCAGATAATTATATTTATAATAAACTAAATAACTTAATTTCTTTATCTAAAGATCAAAGAATATCCATTACATTTCTAATTTTATCTGTTAAATGTGGCCTACCATGCATATTACAAGGTCCTAGTTATTCTGGAAAAACTCATTTAATTAAATTACTTGCAGAAATATTGGGGAAAAAATTAGAGATTATACAATTAAATAATGATTCAGGAATAACTTTATTAACAGGGCAAAAATCCCCACAATCTAAATTAAATAAAAAGAAAATAGATAATATAATAGATATTTTAAAAAAAACAGATGAAATTGAAGATTTAAATAATTTTTATGAAGGTATTCTTGATTTAAATAAATCAAATGAATGGAAACCTTCTCAGTTTAAAGAGTTATTAAAAAAAATTAAAGAATTTCCTATAGATATTAAAGCAGCATATTTTGAAAAAATACAAGAAATTAAAAAATGTTTAAATGAGCAATTATCATTTATAAATCATTTAGAGGAAGAAAAAACTAAATTTATAGACTCTTTAGAAAAAGGTAATTGGGTATTGCTTGATGGAATAGATGCTGCTCAACCAGAATTATATGAAAAGATAATATCTTTATGTTCATATAATCCAACATTAAATTTATATGAGAAAGGTCCAAATTATATTTATAGCTACAAATCTAAAGATTATAAAATTAATAATAATTTCAGACTTTTTATTACTTATAATAATAAAACAGTAGAGCCAAATAAAAGACTATCATCAGGATTTTTAAATAAATGCCTTGTTTTCTCATTACCTGAGTTAGATAATTCAATTAAATCAACTGCTTTAATTTTATATGGAAAATTTAAATTGGGGAAAAATGCAGATGAAATTATTAATGATGAAGAAAATGATAATTTGGAGGATGACAATCAAGAAGAAGATGAAAATATTGAAGTCGATCCAGAAGTCATAGAAGGTACTAATTTGCAACCTCTTTCAGAAGATGACAATTTATTGAAAGAATTAGCATGTAGATTTGCTAAAATGCATATTACTGCAAAGGAAGAAAGCAAAAGATATTCAGATGATTTTTCGGGTAAAAAAATATTTACATCTAGTTCAATTAAATTTATTTATAATATTGTTAAAAATAAAATTGAAAATTTAGAAGATTGTATTATTTCAGTTATAGAAGATTGCTACTATTATTCATATAAGAATATCAATAACAGAGAAAAATTTAAAAGAAAATTAATAAATGCTTTTTACCAAAAACCATCAGAAGAATTAATGCAATATTTAAGAAATATTGAGCATAATGTTGATAAAAAATATTCTCCTATATATAATGCATTAAAAGCATTTTCCATTGATAAAGAAACTAAACTAGACTTTAAAGACATATTTACAAATCTTTGCTTAGTATTATTTGGTCACTTAGAATCAATAATAAAGGAATTTCAAAATATAATATCATCCATTGATTTTAATCATCCTTATTATACTATCTTTACTATTATTTTAAATTTGATTAAGGCATTAAGCAATCCTCTAAAGGATAGTCAATCTAAAGATAAAATATCTAATAAATCTTTAGAAAGTTATCTCCATGATGAAGTTGATTTTAGAATTCCACAAAGAAACTTTCTTATTTTCGGAAAAATATTAATAAATTATAAAATTAATTTTAGTTATAAAAATTTTGAAGACCTAAATGAAAATATAATGCAAAATATAGCACAATCTCAACAAAAGCTCTTTGATATATTTTATATTTCTCTTTTATATTTAAACCAAGAGATTTATAATGTAAATAATGAAAAGGAAGAAAAAGCTAAAAAAAGGAAAGAAGGTTGGTTTTATAGAATTCCTAAATTTTATAGAAAATTATTTAAAATTGTTCAATATTTTATCACATATAAAGATATATATATTTCAGATAATATAGAAGATGAATCAATAAAAGAATTGGTATTTAATGAAATTAATGAATTCTTTGAATGGTTCAAAAAATTAAATAGTTTAATTGAAAACAAAATTTTTATTTTTGTTATTAATAAAGGAAAGAATTATGATTTTAGAAATGATATTAAATATGTTAATGAAAACGATAAAAATAATGTTAATCAAATGATGGAAAAATTAACTAGTTTCAGAGATAAAGATTGCTTATTTATTGAAAAATATAGCAGTTCATTTTATAATTATATAAAAAGTATTATGGATAATTGGTGCTCAAAATATAGTGATTATAAAAAGCAAGTTTTTGAAATTTTTATTATGTATAATGAGATAGAAGAACTAAAACCACTTAAAATAAAATTAGAAGAATTGAATAGCAAAATTGGTAAATCACTAGAAAATACATCAAACAAAAAGCTATTAAATGCTTTATCCAAATATATTAAAGAAATGAATGAATCTAAAAATAAAGAAGAATTACAAAATACAATAGATCTTGTTCAAAACATTTTAAAAGGATTAGTCAAAGTTTCAAATAATAAGGTAAAAAATGATTTAATTAGACTTCCAAGATTATTTGATTCAGAATCAAGTTTTGAGGTCACTAATGAGCAAAAAATTATTAAATGTCTTATAGAATATAGTGAATGTAAAAATCTAATAGAAAATATTATGAAAAATAGAAATAAAATATCATCTTTACAAAATTTAGAGCAAATATCTGATACTATTTATGAAATAATATTTAGGCAAATAAGCGAAAATAAAATAAATAATAAAACAAAAAAAGAAAATATAAAAATTATAGATTTAATACTCAATTCAAATTTGCTTTATAATATAATTAAAATAGATCCAAAATATGCAAATGGGAATAAAATAATAGATATGATTAATAAAACAATTAAGAGAAAGGATGTTAAAAGAAAGAATCTAAGTTGGGCTTATTCATTATCTGTAAATTATTATCCTTCTTTTCTATTAAATATTCCTAATTTTTCTCCAAGTGATTTAATTCCAATGTTTGCAATAAAATTACCTAATGGAAAAATCCAACCAGGGATTTTATTAAAGGAAAATAATATTTTCTTGATGAATAAAGAAAATAATGCTTTTATGGAAAGCATTACAAAAATTGAAAATCCAAATTCATTTAAGGATTGCTTAAATAAAATACTGTTATCTTTTGTCCAAAACTTTTCTCAACTTTTTAACATTACGAAAGGTGAATTAGGAAAAATATATGAAGAAATCAAAAAACAAGATATAAATATTCAATCTATAATCAATATGATTGAAAAAATAAATTGGGAAAATATTAAAGAAGGAAAAACTTTATCTAATATTTTTGGGAAAATTAAAAAATTATTAAATTGTAATTTAAAGACAAATTATGAAGATTCAAATCATCTCAATTATGATGATACTTTTTTTATAGAAGAAGATTGGTTAAAAAAAAATATATCACAACAAAAAAATTATCCATTTATTTTTTTATTTTTCTTAAAATATCCAGAATGTGAAAGAGAATTGAGATATTATTTAAAAAATATAATAGGAGATAAAAATAAGTTTCCTTTATTTTTATTAATTTTTAGATTTTATTCTTCAGATATAATTATAAAAGATGATTTTCCAAGGGATAATAATTTATCAGCTAAAATAAGCAATGAAATCAATGATGAATTAATTAGATTATTTAATTCAGGAAAACAAAGTAATTCTCTTGATTGGTGTGGACTTTATATTGATGATTATAATTTAATAAACCCCAGAATTAAATTCATTAAAAAGTATTTGGAACTAATATCAGATTTTAAACTCTTTGGAGAAAAATTCATTTTTGAAACTTATAAAAGCATTATTTCAGATTTTGCTAAAAAAATAGTAAATATTTTATATGAAGGTAAAATAAATGACATTTTCCAAATGAATTTTAATGAACTAAAAGAATTAGATGTAATTGTAGATTTATATGATAAATTTGGCAGGTTATTAAAAAAAGAACTAAGTGAAAAAATATTAAAATTTCCTTTAGAATTTTTGGAAACATTATTAAATATTTCAAACCTATTGTCTGATTTAAAATATAAAGATATTGAAAGCAAATTAATTCAAGCAATTAAGAATGATTATAAAAATGAAAAAGAAAATCAAAAAAATATAAAAATAAATGAAGAAAAAAATAAAATAAATCATAAATTATCAAAAATAACAGAGGATACAAAAAATTATAATGAACTTTTTAATAATTTAATGAATAGTTCAAAATATAATTTAGAAGTATTTCAAAAGGATTGTAAATCAGTCAAAACTATATATGAAAAATATGAATCATGTGATATCTTTGAAAAAAATTCTAAGAATAAGTTTTGTTTTAAAGAACTTATCACTAATGGAAGATCTTATAATTATTATAGTTATTATAAGACATACACTTTTTTACCAATAAATTATGAATCTAATGCTAGATCTGTAAAATTTCAAGAAAAATCAATATATAAAATTAATGAAAGTAAATTGGAAAAATACATAAAATCATTATTTAAAAAAATAGATAATTTATCTGACAAAAAAGTTGATATATCTTTACATATGAAAATTTCAGGAAAAGACATAAATATCGATAATTTAAATAATGATGAAATAATCATAAATATTAAAAAGTTTTTTTCAAGTTTAAATAATTCTTTAAAGAAAATTTCTAATAAACAAATGGACTCAATTTTAGACAAGAGGAAAGATATATTAGAAAAAATTAAATCTGAAAAAAACCATATTGAAAAACTGAAACTTGAAAAGGAATTAGAAGAATATAATGAATCTATATCTACATTTATTCAAACAACTTTTAATCAAATTAAAATTCTAAAAAATATACTTTCTAGGACTAATCTTGAGACTCCAAAATTTCTTAATCTTCGTAATTCTCCAAAAAAAACTGAAGAAGTTTGCAAAGTTTTTCAAGAATTAAGAAATAATATTATTATTTATTTCTCCAAAATAATTGACAGAGGAGAGGAATATGAAAATTATAAGAATTCTATTAATGAAGGATTAGAATTTGTAGGGAAAAAATTCAATTTGAATATTAATGGCTTTCCAGATAAAAAACTAAATATTTCATTTAACAATTTTAAAACGAAATTTTATTCCACACCATATATTTCTTTATCAGAAGATTCAAAAAACATAAATTTTTCATTTAATGAATTAAAGTATGAATTAGGCCCTATTATACCTTCTTTATATTATAATAGGAATTTCAAATTAAATATTATCTCTTTCGTTAATATAAAATTAAATGCCTCTTTAGAAGTAAAAAATTCAGAAAGTGAAAAAGATTTTTTAAAAATTTCCAGTAACATAAATCCATTAAATCCTATTGAAATAATTTATTCATATCCTTTCAATAGTTGTGAAAGGAATTCTATTTTAAATTATAAAGGAACTATTAATATAAAAGCACAAAGAGAAAATATAAAATGCCAAATTCCATTTGATATTTTAGTTACTTTGATTCCTCTCCAAGTTTTATTTGAATGCTCAGAGGAATTAAATTTTGAGGAGGGATGCTTTAATTTTAATAAAAAATATTTCACAGGAGGCCAAAAATTATTTTTCAAAATTACAGTTCCAAACACAAAATTAGATAGTAAATATTTCTCTGATAAATTTTATTTAATAAATGAAAATGATAATGAATCTGAAAAGCCTATTATAGAATATGATAAGGAGAAAGAAAAAATTTCATTAACAATCCCTAAAGTTAAATCAGGACAAAAGAAAATAAGTGGAGAATTAGGATTTTGTATCTCAGATAAATTAAAAATACTTATAAAATTTAATTCATTTATTAAACCTTTTGAATATACTTTTCAATCTTATGATTATATTAAAAAAGAATTTGACCAAGAATTTTTTACAATATATTCTTATCCAGGCCTAACAAAATTTTCAATTAATTTTATGGTGTGTTTCAAAAATAACTATGGTCAACATTCAATAAAAATAAATTGTCCAAAAGAAAGTAAGATTAAATATGATTTAGATAAGGGTGAAAATATATTATCTTTTAAGAAGAAAAATACTTTTATCATAGATATTAGTAATTTTGAAGATTTAGATGAAGGAGTTGGAAAAGATGAAATTAATGTTATAATAGATGGAGATGAAACAAGAATAAAAAAATTGAGAATAAAAATTAAAAAAAATGGATTAAAATATTATTTATATAACAAAAATCAAAATAAAATAGATTTTACTACATTTAACAAATCAGAGCATGAAGAAAAAATAAAGATAAATCCTTTCAATTCAGAAAATATAGAAAACTATGAAATTGAATTAAAATATAAATATTTAAATTTCTCTAATAAATTTTATATAGAAGGAGATGATTTCATAACTTATTATTATATTGAAAATGATAGATTAAAATTTAAAAAAGAGAAAGCTTGTTATGAATATAAATATGATTATTTAATTATTGAAAGGAGACTTTTTAAAGAATTTTTTTGGTTCCCATTTTCAAGTGACTTAGGTGAAAAAACATATGATATTTTAGATAATGGAAAAGATAGAGCAAATAAAGCAGAGGAAATATTAAAAAAATTGAAGAAGACAGATATGAAGGACTTTATTGAAAAATTTCTTGATGAAAAAATTTCCTTGAATTCAAAAATTGAATATATTAAAAAGTTAAGTGAATTATTTTATGGAGAAGAAAAAAAAAATCTTGAAAATTTATTAAATATAAAACGTTCATGTGTTCAAAGAATTCATTTTATAAATATTATTATAGAACTGCATAAAATTTTATATAATAAAATTAATTATATAAAGAAATGTAAATATAAATTAAATGATGATTTAAAAGAAGATATAGAAAAGTATGTGAATGAAATACAAAAAAATAATGAAAAAATTTTAGAAGTTAACGAAAAAGATGATGAAATAGCTCCAGGAAATGAAAATGAATTACCCTGTTGGATTTTTAATGAAAATTCAATGAAACCACAAAATATTAAAAGAGATGAAATAGATTTTAATACTAGTGGAAAAACAAAAAATTTAGGCAAAATTAAAAAAGAATTTAAATTAAAAAAAGAATCTTTCACTTTACCAAAAATAGACAACTTTGAAAATATTGATGAATTAATTAATATGTTTAAAAAATTCACATTAATATCACAAGCTTTTCCTTTATTTATTAATGAATTAGATGAGGAAGAAGGGTCTGAATTATTTAACAAATTATATTCAGTATATATTTGTAGAAAAAAATTTCGATCTTCAATAATTTCAATTGAAAATGAAAATTTTAATAAAGCTTTTATTAATTTGTGCGCTTTATTATCTAAAAATGGTGTTGACCTAAAAAATTTTGAAATTGATTTTAGCTCCCATGAATGGAAAAATGACTTAAAATTATTAAATGCTCCTGAACCAAATTTAATTAATATTCGTCCAAGTTGCTGGATAACTAAAAAAGAAAGATTTAAAATAGAAAGTGAAAGTCATAAAAATATTTTTGAAGATGTAAAAAAAGGAAATGATGAAGTTTATGATACTTTAATAAAAGAAAAGATGAAAATTAGACAAAGAATAATTCCAAAAAAATTTATGAAAGGAAGTAAATTATATACAAAAACTATAGGAAAAGAAGATAAAGAAGGAAATGATTTTTTATATTTAAAAGAAGGAAATTTAGATAGTGAAGATGAAGAAGAAAAAACAAATGGGGATACTATAGATGATGATTCAAGAAAAATTAAAGTTAAAGAAACTAATTATTTAACTAAAATAGATGATGAGAAAAAAAAGCGTGAACAAAAAAAAATTGCAAATTTAAAATATATTATTAGGGAAATGAAAAATTATTCTCAGAAACATCTAACATTACCAAATGAATTTGATGAGGAAATTCCTGAAAACAAAATTAATAACTATTCTATTAATCAAAAAGATATCAAAATTCCAGTTGCAGATTTAAAAAGAAATTCTTTAATAATTGCATTTAAATTATTCAAAGTGGTTATAGATTTAAATAAAGACTTTTCTCAAATTTGCTGTATTATTGGAATAGATTGTAGTCGTTCTATAAGTGTGGAAAATAAAGTCTTACATACTTTTTTAGCAACTTCTTTTGCAGAATGCTTTAATGCTTTAGAAATTCCTTATTCTGTTGTTATATTCGCAGATTATAAGTTTCAATATATAATAAAGAGTTTCGAAGAATCTCATTCAGAATATATATCTCAAAGAATTTTTGATTGCATTATGGTAGAAAGATTTAAATCAAGATTATCAGATGCATGCTATTTTATCAAAGAAAAAGTCAAAAATAATTTCAAAGAAAATAGAGCAATTTTTATGATTTCAAATGGATTAGATGCAAAATTAACAATTGGGAAAGAATGGGCTAGCATATTTACAGATCACAAAACATCTTTTGGATTTTTCTTTATAGAACCAAATATTAAAGAATCAAATAATGATAATGATATTAAATATCTCAAAAAAGTTTGGGAAAAATTTAAAAAAGATTCAGGCATAATTTTAACTTCTCTTAGTAAAGAAAATATTTTAAATTGTAATTTGAATTTTTTAGAAGCTTTTATATCTGTATTTAATTCTTTGAATTCATTGTCAAAAAATGAATCAACAACTTTTATTCCTAATTTCAAAGAAAAATTTAACTTGGAGTTGAGCCAAATAAATAAATTTAATGGAATATCAAATAATCCACAAGATTTTGTTTTTGTCCAAAATAATTATCATATTCAATCTAAAAATAAATATAAAGAAGAAATGAAATTAAATACTATTTTTTATCCATCAAAAATAGATTATAAAGATGAAAATGAAGAAAATAGAATAAAACTTAGTTTAAGCAAAATATTAGAACCTTTAGAAAGTATTCAATTAAATCAAATGGCTTCCTTTTTCCCTCCAAATAAGCCTTCAACATATGCACCCTCAATTAAAGGTACAAAATTTAATATTTTAGGTTTGATGAATTTTTGTTTAACCAATGGCCAATATAAAAAAATATATTTAGAAAAAATAGCTGGATTAAAAAGAGATTATAGAATAAGTATTGTAATTGATTCTTCTATATCTTGTTTCAGTGATATAATGTTAGCTCATTCATTTAATACAATAATATATCTTCTTAAATTAATTTATTTATTAGATATTCCCTTTTTTGATTTAATTATCGCAACAAGTTCTTCTCCTAATGTGATTTGTTGTGGAGTAGATTCTACAAACTATTTATCAAATAAATCTATTGTTTGGGAAGCGCTAATAAGTGCTTTATCAGAAAATCCAAAAAATTGTAATCTAATGGACGCAATAAAAATAGTTAGGAAATTTAAATCTTTATCAGTAGTTAAAAAAAGTGTTTGCTTCGTATTAACTGATGGTTTATATGATTTTAATACAATAAACTCTTTAAAAGATTTAGTTAATTATGTAGAAGAATCAAATATTGATATATATGGAATTGGATTAGGATTGTATCCAAAAAAATTAAGTGAAATATTTTCAAAATGTATTTGGTGCTCAAATCAGAAAAGTTTAGGTAAAGCACTTTCTGTTTTTTTAGGAAATGAAATAAAATATGAAAAAAAGATAATACCTTTGGATAAGGATATATCAATAAAAGAATTAAATAAAATATTTGAAAATTTATCAGGAAATCCAGGTGAGTTTATTAGGCATAAAGATTTGTTTGGATATTTAGATAATAAAGAATTTTATAATGAATCAATGGAAGATACAGTAAATAAAGATGAGTCATGTTCTGGTTTGAAAAAAAATCCAGAATTAACAAATTCTAATGCAATGATTAAGAAGGGTATGCTAAAAGGATTAAAATGTCTGTTATGTTGTTTTTGGAGTAAAGATATTGGTGATAAAATAAAAGAAGAAGATTTTATGTACCCAAAATATTTAACAGAAAGATATTTTTCAGAAAGGCATTGCCTAAAGGAAGCATTTTCTTATTATGAAGTAGATCTAAAAGTGGTCACAGACTATAAATCTGGAATTGAAGAAATGATGACAGGAAAATATTATGCTTGTTGGATAATATGTGGCGGCAAAACTGGAAAGCTGCCTAATGGAGGAAATGCAAATTTAGTTGGCCAATTCGTAGATTGTACAATCAAATTTTGGAAGCATGGAGGAGCATTAGTTTGGTTTGGAGATAATGATCCTCTATTCTATGAAATGAATTTATTTTTAGAAAGAGTAGAATTTCCTTCTAAAACAAAAGTTAGGTTTTGTGGAAATGCCCCAGGAGAGGCCAATATGCTTAAAGGTAATATTAATAATAATAAATATTTATGTTTTGATGAATCTAAATATTTTAATGATGGAAAGCATCAAAGATTTAGTTTAGGGCATAATTTAAATTCTATCTATTTAGGTAGAACTATTTCCTATGTTAATAATAAAAATGATATATATCCATTCCTCCCATTTGGCTATGATGATAAAGGAAATTTAACTATTTTATTTTATCCCTCAAAAAATGATTGTGATAATGGAGATATTATATTAGATGGAGGTTTTACAAAATTATTTAATGAGATAGATAGCAATGGAACTTATAGATATCTATTAAATATAATTTCTTGGACAACTCAATATACAAGAAGATATGCAACATCAGAAAGTGAAAATTGGTGTGAAGCATTCAGTCTTCAATCATTCTCTTTTCCTATAGATGAAACTGTGATATGGAAAAATTTTAGTCATAGTATTTCAGGTGAATTTGATATAGTTTATATGGTAGATGCAACTGGGTCAATGTTAGGCTATATTAAAAATGTGAAAAATCAATGCATCAATATTTCTAAAATATTAAAAATAAAATTTCCACATTTTGATTTTAATTTTGGTTGTATTTTTTATAGAGACCCAATTGATTCTCCTTCTGATAAAAATGAAATCATTCAATTAACAAATAATATGATAAATCTTCAATATAGAATTGGTTTAATTAATGCATATGGAGGAGGAGATGAGCCTGAAGACTGGGTTGGAGCATATAATTTAGCTATTAATAATATAGCTTGGAGAAGGGGGACAAAATTAATTATTCATATTGCTGATGCTCCAGCGCATGGGTCGATGTATTGTGGATATAATAATCATGATGAAGTTCAATATCAATTATCTCCTTTAATTCAAAAAATTGCTCAAATGGGGATTAAGATATATGCTTTTCAAATAAATAATAAAGTTAAAAATAGTTTTAATATGTGTAAATCTATTCATAAAGGTGAATATTTCATTAAAGATTTTAGTCAAATGTCTTTAGAAAATATTTCAAATAATTTTTCTTCATATATTGTTGAAGCAGCTATTTATGCTGCACCAAAAAAATAGATTAATATAATTTATGTTAAAATTATGTAATGGAAGTTTTTTTTATAAATTAGTTGGAAAAAATAATTTAATTAAATTAAGATAGTTAATATAATAAATAATTAATTTCAATTTTATGGGAATTAT
>AUXO014305235.1_pt1 | contig 16670 bp, 32 predicted proteins | sample 768731 | NCBI WGS metagenome assembly AUXO01 (sample SAMN02715735, study PRJNA202380) | gut metagenome | biome: sheep rumen | host: Ovis aries | place: New Zealand: Palmerston North
GCGTAATTCAATACATCAAACAGGTGCGGAAAATCTTCTATATTATTAGAAGAGAAATGATAGGTACCATAAGCCTTAATGAACTTATCTAGTTCTTCCTTATATGCCTTCTGTGCCGCAATCATAGCTTTGCGCGCGGCTTCTACCTTTTCAGCGGCGGCCTTACGCTCAGCGGCTTCCTTATCTTTCTTTTCTTTGAGTTCACGCTCTTTGCGCTCTTTCTCAATGCGTGCCAGATTTTCCTTTTCCTTCAGTTCAAATTCAGCACGATTTGCTTCATCGACTGTACTATAGAACTTTCCGGTCTTATCACTGTAAATTTTAACCATATCTCATTACCTCCTTATGTAATGAAAAAAATTTTTATCAGAAAACAATGTTCCTTACCATTGCTTTCTGTAATTATTATACACGAAATTTCAAAAAAAGTCAAATATTTAATAAATAAGGGGCATGTACAACATAACCCCTTACTGTTATAATAAAAGATTGGCGCAAAGCAGCAACCTATTATTATTTTTATAGTATATCACTAATTTTGTAAAAAGTCAAATATTAAATTACTTCTTTCCAACCTGCAGGATATGCGCTAGGCGACCATATATTATTATCAATAGTACTTTCATAAATTTTTCCTTCAAACATAACTTTGTCACCTTTCATATAAGGATTAGTACTATCAGGTTGTTCCCATTCAGGTATAACATTAGGATCTGGAATTAAAACTTTGGCCCATAAGCTAGGCGCGTCTGTGGGTGTCCACGCTTCCTAAGAAGTATGTGACTAAAGACATTTATACAATACACCATTATAATTAACGCGTGCGTCTTTTTCATACTATGTATTGCTTTTCCAATTAGTAAATAAATTTACTGCTTCTAAAGCATCTTCATCTGAAAGGGATAAAGCTGCTTTTTCTATGTATGGACGGAGTTTTTTGGCCAATTCTAATAATGTCATAATTAATCAACTCCTAATAAAATTTTTGCAGCTTCAAGTTCCTATTTTAACTACATCATTTCAGTATTTTGCTATAAAAGAAATTCATCTTTACTATATTCTATACAATCGTACTCATATCCAGAAGTTTCATATCCATCTATTGTGGTCTAATATTCATGAATATTTGTTGCGAGAAAAACTCCCCCACCGGTAATTTCAATTTCTTGAGGCCTTGTGGAACTATATACTTTTCCATGATTTATCATAGTTATCAGCCTCCCATTACATTAGTCCATTTTAAAATATTATTTTCATAAATAGCATTCTTAGTTGGAATAAACATAAGTCGAGCGCTATAGTTATGTTTATTACTGTTATTAGCAGAAGAATCACAAGCATAATAAAATGGTCCATCTGCTTCACCAAAACCATATGTTCCACCAACTGCTATTATTTTATTTTCACTTACATTGCCAACTGTCCAAAGATTATCACCAACTGGTAGTAAACTATTTGCTCCAGAAGCACATTCTGCAGGTAAATACACCCAATCATATTTTTCTTCTCCATACCCCATGCCATTAATCCAGCCATAAGTAGAAGGTAAATTAAAACCAATATATTCATAATTACTATTAATTAGAGAAGGGGTATAGTTAAAATCATTACAGATATATGGTGCACCGCCTTGAGAATATCCATCACCTTTAATATTAATTCCACCAATCATGTTCCATATATTTCCCCAAGGATTTTCCATACCACGATAACTGATTGCTCTTTTACCTGCTTCTGTATTAGTGAGTTCAACTCCATTATTATTACTAATAGTCGTAGTTGCATGTCCAGAACTATTACCAAGTACAGAGGTAGAACCAATTATAGCTGAACAATTTTTATTAGATGTATAATTTAAATTAGTAATACCAGCCTCAAGTGCATTTTGTCCATTCATTTGCCCAAATTCGACTATTTCAAGCATTTGATTTGCAGATACAGCGGCCATATTCATAATATGCCAACCTTCACCACGAGCTCTAGCATACATTTCTGCGTCAGCAACTGTCACATTACTTACAGGCTACGCTCCGGTTATAGATGATAATATGTTATTATTAATTGTTCCTTCATAAGCAGATAATAATACATATTCATATTCTTCATTGTTTCCCGCATCAAATAATGGATGAAGTTTAAATCCGGGTTTTTTGGTGCTAGATATGGTTAAAGTCTCGCGGCGAACAGTTTTATCGTTTAATTTAAGTGGAGTGCGCTGATAATAAAACTTCGGCTAATATACCATTACTTGACCATTAGAGCCATCTTCTCTATAATTTGAATCGCCATAAAAAGCGGTAATTGTTCCATTATCTGATACATTACACCGTTTTCTGCCGCCGTACATAACAAATTTATTAAAATCTTGTCCCATTGTTAAATTAGAAGCTTTTTGTAAACGAGCAAAAACTTTATTTTGATAATCAATATCTAGTCCAATTTCATTATTAGTAGATGGGTCAATACCCGCTGCGATTAATGCATTAATAATCTGCTCTTCAGTAGTAGTACCAGAAATAATTTTACCATCTTTATCAATTATGACAATATGTCCAGCATTATTTGGATCAAAGTTAACAGTAGCAGAATTAGATTTACTGTCAACATATGTTTTTATTGCTTTTTGTGTCATAGTGCCATCTTCATTATTGCCCTCTGATTTATATAATTTAGTAATATTTTCAGTATGTGTGGTATTATCTGGATATTTAGTTTCCATCTATAATAATTTATGATTTTGAGTATCAGTATTTTTAATTGAAATATTTAATTTTTTAATTTCATCATCTACATCTTCTACATCTAAAGTGTTAATTTGTGCAGCCTAAGCTGTCTCAAGAGTTTCTCTTGCTTCCTCTAATAATGATTGAGCTTCAGTACGGGCTACAGCTACCTCATCTGCGGCTTCTTCGAGAGTGTTAACTGCCGCGACAGCATCTGCTTTTGCTTTTTCCGCGGTCGCGGCCGCCTTATCTGCTTTTGCCACATAAATTTCTGTTTGCCCTTGTGGGGTCATTGCTCGAGCAAGCATAATGTCAATTATATCCATTGATGTTCACCTCAATATATTAAATTAATACTTAATTTATTTTTATAGTGAGAATTAAATATCACTTAAAATATTTTTATTTAATTTTGATTACCCTCATCCGGGATAATAAATACAGGATAGTCATTAGGTGAATCAGCCTCAAATGTATCTCCATGCGAATCAGTAAAAACATAACCATTAGTATTATGACCTATTTCTGTAACCAGCATTATAAATATATTTTCATTGTCAACTACCTTTATAAAACTAATATCGGCATCATGAATTTCCTACCAAGTTTTATTTAATGTATTATCTTGATTTAAATCTGCAATTACAATTTTCCCACCTGTAGCAATACCTTGCTCAATCTTATTAAGTTTAGCGCTAGTAACTATATCACCAGCTTTCCATTGTGTTGGCTCATAACTCATAATTTATCACCTCAATAATATCTAGTCCAGAAAAATCATAGTGCTTCATATGAAGGATCATAACTAGGATAATCATCTGGAGAATTACATGTAAAAGTTACTGTTGATCCTCCTACATCTAGGCCATCAACTGTTACCATATATGGTGCTACATTTTCTCCGCTAATAAGTTCTTTAATATATGAAAAATATTTGATAGAATCATTATTTTTGTTCGTATAAGTAGACATTATTCTCATATAATTATTATCCCAAATTTCCTGCCATGTTTTATTAAGCGTTACAATAGAATTTTCATCGTCCGTTATAGCTTCAACCATATTATGGCTAGTAATCCCCTATTCTATTTTATTAAGTTTGGCACTAGTAACTATATCACCAGCTTTCCAATTAGTTGGTTCATATGCCATATCAATCACTCTCCTAATACCATAGAATCTGCTTGACCCTAATCTACTTCTGGGCTACTAGCATCATTATCATTATTAGAAGTACTGACAAAACTTACCCATTCCTTTTTACTATTAGCGATATAAATTTCCATTCCATCTATAACGACCGCAACAGAACCTAAATTTACTAAATCCTTTGGAATGTTATTTAAATCTGTTTCTGTATCACAAAAAAATTCATTAGTAATTTCATTATCTAATGACCCGCGTTTACTCATTTTGTATGCCATTGTAATCACATCCTTTATTTATTTTATATAAATCCAAATACGTCCATTTACCATAACCGGAGTTGGAGTTTCCTCTTCAGGTAAACCGCTATTACCACCATACCAAATTTCATAATTTGGAATTTCACTAACTGTCCCTATTATACGCTCTGGATATTCTTTAATCTCTTCTCTTGTCATTAAATCTACTTTTCCATCTGGAGCTGAACAAACTGCTGCGCCAAGAGGGAATTCTTCCCTTGGACGAGCGGTATAGACTAGTACACGCCCAGATACTGCTATAGGAGTTTTACATTCTTTAGTTTCACCAATAGCAAAACCAAATGTATCGGATGTTACTCTGCATCCTGGCTATAAGCGCTCAGTAGATTTAGTCATGACACCAGAAGGTGTTTCTGTTACGCAATATCCTCCTTCAATAATATCACCTTGGCGATATTCTGCATAGTCATTCCAAACTGCGCCATAAACTTTACAATTAGTATATGTTCTAGCTACACTATCTGCTGTATTATAGCCGGCCGCAAAATACCCATTAGTGGCGCTATCTTTTGTCCAAGCATAAGCATATATTCTTGTACTAACTACTTTAGCTGAGGTTACCCAAGTGCCAATTAATCCCGCGCGAGTAGTAGTTGCAGTATCATTATTTTTATCCTAAAAAGAAATAAATCTAGTAGAAATAGTTTCTGATGGCGCTGTACCTTTAACCAAGTCATTATCTATTAAATATACATTACCGTTAATCTGACCACCGCTTAATGGTAAGTAACTATGCGTGTGATCACCTGCTGCCGCGGTTGTAGAAGTAGTACCTATTGTTAAGTTAGAAGTTCCGGCTCCGATCGCAGACCTAAAGTTAGCTGAACTTGAAACATTATAAGTAAAAGTTCCATCATTATTAGCCCATATACTAATACCGCCATAACTACCCCATGCAGAAGTGGAGCTATTATAATTTCTCGCCTGTAAGCGTAATCCGATTTTTTTATCAGTATCTGCGAAAGCATATACACTAACACGAGCCACACCAGTATCATTTGTATCACTCATCCAAATTACATTTTGATTCATATCTGATGATAAGTTGTTTTTCGCTTTTGTTGCATTTAAAGTAGTGTTCGTGCGTGAAACTGCCAGAGCAGAATTTGCTGCTCCACTAATATCAATGTCCCAAGTACCACTTGCATTTGCGCCGGTTATAGAAGGAGCACTAATTGCGCTTCTAAATGCAGCGGCATCTGATACACTATAATATTTTGTTCCATCTTTTTTAACGCCTACTCCTAACTAATTACTAACTGTCGTACCATCTGTTTTTGTATTTTTTGTATTTAAATAAACACGCACAGTACCATTCGTATCTGCTGCATTGTAGCATTCACCATACATAACATTATTATTATCTCTAAAAGAAACTCCCTAATACTTACTACTGCTAGTAACGCCATTGTTGGAAGATGTATCTATAGTTACATCTTGGTTTTTAAGAATAAGTGTACTATCAATATCAGCACTCCCATCAAATGAATTCCCCCATAACGATCTGGCATTTGCTAATTGTGTTGCAGTAGATGCAGTACCAGTAAAAGCTCCACTAAACTATTTTGCAGTAATAGTACCCGTCGAAGGATTAGCTGTAATTTTATTAGTAGCATCATTAATAAAATTGACTATATTAGTTTCATTATTGGTATCACTAGAATGTTTTAGTAAGATAGGATATTCATTATCATTAGTATTATCTATCCCAATACATGAAACTGAATTATTAATCAAATACCATTTTCCAGTTTCGTTTTCTTCTTCTTTGTACAATAAATTATAAATGGTATTAGTATTAAGACTCATTACATCAGTAGCGTTTCCATTTATCTTCCAATAAATAATATGATTTTCTAATTTAGTAGGCGTCTCTATTGAATTAGTATCATTAATCTTTATCTAAATAACTACACCGTTTACAGGATCAAAATCTCCTTTATTACTTAAACTATAATTATTCTCACTACTATCATATACCGTATCAAAATATAAAGTAGGCTCAATTAAATGAGTAGTTACTGGGATATATTGCCTTTCATTATTTGGGTCTGTAGTAGCAGATAAGCATATTTTATTAACATAACCCATTTAATCGCCTCCTTATTAAGGTGTATTATTATTATCATTTTTACAAATTACATTTTTTGTAGTGTTAGTTATAGATAAAGCATGAATATATAAAACTCCATTTTGTACTACTCCTAACTAAGTTGCATTATTAGTCGCAGAAGGAACTACACCTATTGCACTAAATGTTAACGACTCAGAAGAAATACCATTAATATTAGTCCAATCTATGCTAGCATCAATGTTAGTAGCAGTAATTGTACCAGTAGATGGATTAATCGTAACACGTTTATTTTCTGTACTAGCAAATTTAACACCGCCAGTTTCAGTAGAATAATCATTACCAGTATTTTTAAATAAAACAGGATATTCTTGATTAGCATTGGTTCCATCATATGCTATTGCTGTTTGACTTACAGTAGGGTCCGCCGCAGCAATAGTCAACTATCCTGACGCCCCTGTTAGAGTAACATTCGTACCCTATATAAAACTCACTACATCGCCAGCAGTTCCATTCTTTGAACGAGTGATTTTTTTATTTGTTGCGTCCCAAGCGACTTCATGTACCTATTGATGATTTGTTACATTCCCTAAACCAACGTCATCTTTAACTAAACTCAATGCAGTTTTAATTGTACTTATTGTAACAACGTCACTCGTGGTTCCATTAATTGTTTGAGTTAATTTATTAGCTGTGCCATTCCATGCAACATTAGTAACTGTATTAGTTTTAAGCGCGTAAGAACCTATATCATCACCAAACAATTCCCACGAGCCTGCAGAAGTCCAAATAAATTCTTTACCGTCATAAATGACGATATCACCAGCGGATGGTGTATAGTTATTTAAACCAGTAATAGTTGGTGTTTCAGTTCCTTCGTCTGTAATAGCAGAAGAAGATTCACCAATATAATGTATAGCATCTGTAATTCCTAATGCTGATAATAATGTTTCTTTAGAAAGAGAATTACCTAATTCAATAGATTGTCCTGCAATTGTAATAGTTTTATTAGCCAACATTGCATTAGTAACGCCACTTGGAGCAATACTAATGGTGCCAGTACTTGTAATTGGATCTTGTTGACTACTGCCATTAGTGTCATTAATTAATCCATTACCAGGTGTAATAGAGGTTACGCCACTTGTACTTGCTGCACTATTTATTACCCAGCTAGTCCCATCATAAGTAAAACTAATAAGACAATTTTCCTGCCAAATCATAGGATTGGCTATAGGATGTGCGTCAGAATAACTATAATTCTCCGATGTACCTCCATTTCTAATCTATAATTGAAGGTTATTATTAACTGTATTTCCCTATGTAAATTTTACATGAATTGTTAATCCCACAGTGTCAGTATATAATGCATTGCCCTATAACACTACTTTTTTAGGTGACTCACCACTTGGAGTGGTACATTCACCATATAGAGTTGAGCCAATTAAATAATCATTATCGTTAACATGAATCTGTCCAACAATTCCATTAGCCATTTTCTATCACCTCTTGGATATCTGTAACTATATCTATATTATTTAAATTTAACTATGGTGCAGTACCATTGGTGACTGTTAAAATATAGTTATCAACAGCGATGTTGGTCATGGTACCTGCGTCCCAGTGAACAGTATTTTTTGTTGTAGTATATCTAAAATGAGATAACTAAATAAAACCATTAGCTGGAGTATATCTATAAATTATATTTTTTGCTAAATCAATATATAATTTGCCTTCTTGCCCAGTGGGTGGAAAGGCAAGTTTATTTTCATAAAACATAATATTATCTTCAACCACATGGCCATTTACTGTTCCCGCGTCTAGAAATGGCAAACTAATAACATTGTTAACTCCATCTCCAATTTTCATACGAGAATAATCATGTGTACTATCAGGAGAATATATAATTACTTCTCCATATAATGGAATAAAATTTTCTCCATTATTATTCCAATTTTGCTCTGTATCACTTTTTAATTGTATTCTTGTTTTTATGGTATTCGTACTTGCCATAAAATCACCTCTTCATTCTATCGCAATTAAATTACAGTAGTACTACTGCCGCAATATAATGTGACATATTCATTTGACTCTTGCTATATGTCAGAGATATCTCCAGTTTTAGCGATACGAGCTAACTATAATTTATTATTAACAATAGATACTTCTTCTGTTGTATTACCTAAAGGCACTTGCGCGCCGGCAAGTGAATCTAAATTCAAAGTCTAACTATTTAAAGACAAATTAATAGCTTTATTATTATTAGGATAGTAAGTTATACCATTAATAATTAAGCGTTCTACTTTATTTACTTGCGCGTTTGCTTCAATTGCAGCTAGTTTATTACGCTCACTATCGGTTATTCCATTTATATTTAAATTAATTGATTTACTAAGGCTATTAATTGTAGAAGGTACCTATTCTACATTATTTACAAATAAATGTTCAATTTTATTAACATTAGCATAATATTCAATACTATCTAACTTTCTCGCGCGAGTTTCATCAAATGAATTTATAATTAAATTAATTGAATTTGTCTTGCCATCAACAATAGTAGGATTCTATTCTGTACCGTTAATAAATAAATGCTCAATAAGATTTTTTTGAGCTCCTTCTTCTATATCAGTTAATTTATTTTTCTCTTCAGTAGTATAGTCATTAGAAGAAAGCCCTTTCCCTTCAATTATATCTACTTTTGAAGATAAATCTGTTATTAAATTTACAATTTTGCTTTGAGAAATGTCAGCATCTTCCGCTATATCAGCATCTTTAATACTACCTTTTATAGCATAACTACCTTCATCTCCCAATAGAATCCAAGCACCGCCATCCCAAACATATTCTTTCCTGTCCCAAAGAATTACATCACCGGGCTAAGCATTAGCAAAAACATAGCCTCCTATTTGAGGATCGACCGCGCCAGTTATTGCCACTGTAGCTTCGCCAATAAAATGCATCGCGCCTGATAATCCAGATACCGCATTATCTACATAATTTTTAATTACTCTATTTGGTACTAAATAATTATTATTATCAACAGTATCAGCTATAGGGATAGTAGTTAAATTATTCGTGCCATTTCCTACTAAGACAGAATTAGGTTCAACAAAAGATAGTCCTGTGCCACCTTTTTCTACGGATGCTGTACCTTTAATATTATTAAAAGTAGGTTGAGCGCGAGATACCGTAATAATTCCTGCATTTTCAGAAACAGAAGTAATAAACTGATTTTCTACTTCATTATCCGACTTATTTAATTGTTCAAGAAAATACTGAATTTGTTCTGCAGTACGATATATCATTGAAGGATATTCATTTATATTAGTGCGTCCAATCCAATTTATTAGATTATTTAAATCATTAAGATCAATATATGAAGAAGTATCAATAATCCATTCTGCATCTTCAGAATTCTCTTTATACTATAAATAATATTTATTAGCATCTTCATTTTTTCCTTGCACTATTTGATAAATTCTTGGCGCAATGGTGACATCGACATCGCCACTAATCATATTTTCTATATAACTTTGTAGCCCTTGAATTTCTTGTGCAGTATATGAAGGCTTAGAAGCCTATTTTGCCCACTAATATACATCCGCGGAAATAGCCTAAACCCAAGGTAATTGGTAAAAATAATGCTATCCATCACCAATTTTTATACCAATCGCTGGCGGAGTATTGTCTGGTGAGCTATCAGATAAGGACTCAATAACACGCACTCTATTAGGGAAAGTCGCAACCGCGGCTTCTCCTCGTTTTAAAATAACTTCGCTATTCATCCAGTCATTATATGTACCATAGCGTAATAAGATTCGTGTTTCAAGTATGTTTTCCGCCATTATTATTCACCTCTTTAGGCTGTTCCTCCATAAATAATTAATACATCACCATTTGGAACATATAATTTAGAAGTTGAAACTTGATTTAAAGTCATAAAGCCTTCCTAAGTGACATTAATCTAATCTGCATTCTCTGATGCTTTAACTCCACCAAGTCTAGCGGAAGTTGCAACTTCAAGAGTAAATCCTCCACTACCACCATCACCAGTTGTTCCAACCATATCCCAGCTGCCATTAACGCACATATATTCTTCATAATGATCGCCGGATTGCGCCAAAACCATATATAATGTATGCTCATCAGCATCTTCGACGAGAGGTAAAGAATCTACAATAGCTCTCTTTAAATGTCCTGCTGCCGCAATTGAATCATCTACATATTTTTTATTCGGAACATCTGTATCATTAACAGGCGGGTCGAGTACTGTGAGACTTGTAATAGCTTCTCCCGCCGCGGCTTCTAGTGCATGTATTTTGTCCATAAAGTCATCACTAAAAGTAATTTCTTTAGTGGTATCGTCTATTTTAAAATATGTATCATCTAATTTATTTAAATATGGTAAATGGGCCCAGTCTCTGACGCCATCACCAATTTTTATCCAGAAAGTATTAGTTTCAAGGCCATATTCACCAGCGGCGAGAACAGGATTTCTAGTTAACCAATCTTCTGCTTCATCATGCCTAACCTATAATGTGACTTTTACAGTATTAGTTGCCATTATGCCTCACCACCATCTAAAATTGTATTTGTAATAAGCATTGCATTTACGGGAATATATTCATTATTCCAATAATACAAAATATTTTCATCTAAATCAAAATATAATTTATCTCTCTATCCAACTTGTGGAAAATTATTATAAGATTCAAATAAAATCTCCCATCTATTGCGCTCAAGATAAGAGCCAAAATAACGATGGAATTCTTCACGAGTGCCTGTATAACCGCTGTTAGCGGCTAGTAAATAAATCTAATCTCCTAAAATATTTAGCCCAATAGATTCCCAGGGATATATTGTAGAAAATTCCTATGTATCAGGAATTGGAGGAATACCGATCCATCCTTCTTCTTCTTTATTACTATTAAGCCAAGGATATATCATCGCTAAGCCTGCTTGGCGCGGACGAGGCGGCATAATTCGAACATCATATTCTAATAATAAATCACGAGTTCTTTCTCTATTACTTCTATACATCACTAGCCACCGTCCTAATTTCGCATGTAGGAAGTTTAAAAGCGGAATAATAAGAATCAACAGATTCTGCTTCTGTAATTTTTAAAGTATCTTCATCATAAGAAGCATTACGATAAATTATAACATCCCATAAATATCGTTTACTTGGCTCAATATTTAATGTATCTGTTCTATTAAAATTAAAAGTTAATATATTATCATTAACAATGCCTTTGATATTTTTTAAACATTTTTCTGTTAATGGATCATATATAGCTAATATAGCTACATCAGTATTTTCCATAGTACCCTAAATAGGGATAGTAAGACTACCTGTATCTCCCTATGGAATAATTAATCGCCGTTGTATTAATCTAATCATCTACTATCACCTACCTATTAGAGTTTTTATTTTGTGCTTATATTTCTTTTTTAGCTTAGCTTGCCAGTCAATTATGAGAGTTAAATCATAATCTATAGCACTTAATTCAAGTATAGTTTGTTTAATATCACTTAATTCTTCAGTTACTGCTATAAGATATTTCTTTACTTCTTCCGCGGCGACTGTTTCATTTATAGCAATAAGTTCAAGATATAATGTGCTATATAGCTATTGAGTTTCTTCTTCCCAATTTACCCATTGGTTCATAAGATTTTTAATAGTTGTGCGTTTAGTATTAAGATCAACTGCCTATGAGCTATATTTATACCAAGTATTTGCAATTACTTCTGGAATAGTTATCTACATTAACTATAATAATTTAAAATAATTGGAGGAATAATAGTGCTACAATGACTAATACTAAACGGTTTCTTCATAATAATGATATTCCTAACATTTGGCATAACCATACAATCCTAAAAATTGATATATCTTAATCATTTCATTATGAAATAAAATTCCTAACTACATATGATTTGCCAATTTATTAAAAACTTCTTCAACTGTCATATTCTATCACCCCAAAATAGGCGGGCGCAAGCCCGCCTACATTAACGGATTCTAGTAATTGCTACATTGATATGAACATCACTTAGTGCAGTTTCACCATTCATAAATTGTAAAGTTGTTGGACTAGTTAAATAATTACAATTACAATTATTTTCTAAGACACGAACGAAAGTTTTAAATCCAAATGTACGAGTATCTGTCACTGCAGCAGGAGTAAAAGAAGAAATTGCTTGTGGCTGTGCAACTCCATTTACCATTAGCTGAATTGTCACGGGAGTTACAGCATCTGGTGTTGCAAAACCATCCATTTCTATTAAATAAATACCTTGTTTATTTAACTAAATCGTAGAAGGCGCGCTAAGTATTTCTCCGCAACCTTTGTCTAAAATTACATTATTAAAAGGAATTACCGTATTAGCGTCTACCGTTAAATTAGAAGAATATACTTGCAACATAATAATTACCTCCTTATAATAAAAAAAGAAGGACGCACTAAGTACGTCCTTTTCAAATAACTTGGTGTACTTAATACACTCGAAATTTACATATTGCAACCTCCACAGAAAGGAGAATTGCCTGCGTTATAAGTCCATCCACTTGGATATCTTACTACGCCCTGAAGTTGATTCTGAAGTTCTAATTGATTGATACGATTCTACATGGCATCAATACGATTCTCAGTTAGAGTATCAATAATTCTCTGAGCCTGTGCAGTTGTATTAGCATTAATTTCAGCAGTCTGCATTGCAGTGTTATAATTCACGCCATCTATTGCTCGTTGAAGTGAACAGCAACACTGATTCTGATTAGCTAGCATATTAGCTTGACCAACTGCTAATGCCGCAACATCTCTCTGGAGTTCAGAATACTTATCTCCTACATAACTTACTACATCATGGAAGACCTAATTTGTTGACGCTACACTTTGTGCTGTACCTGCAGTTACTGCACTAAGAATATCACGCGTCTGTGCCTGAAGATTCTAAGTATCAAAACCATTCTGTACCTGGTCGCGGGTCGCGTATTGTTCATATCCGCGATTGTTCCAGCCACCAAATCCACCGCCCATTAGCGCGAGGATTGCAAATAGCCAAATCATTCCGCCCCAACCATTTTCATTACCATTAATTGCGGCGATATCTGCGGCAGATAATCCATTTTCGCCCATATTAATCAACCTCCTTAAAAAATATATAAATTTGAGGATTTCTCCTCTTATTTTTAAGTGGTAAAGCGACATAAAAATATATGGTTTTTTTTTCATAAATAAGATTTCTGTAGTTATTTTTTAATTATTAAATTTTAGTTATTGTAATGGATAGTGCGTGTCATAATAGGTTTCAATACATTATGCTTTTAACATTATGTCGTTAAAATATTACTCAATATATACGCAACAGTTATGCGTACTGTAATAACATTTGCACTTACTTTTGACCCACCCGTATTTTTTACAACTATAGCATCACCTGACCCGGATGCATTAGCACTCACAGCGGCTGCGAATAATTGTGGTGAACCTGTTGTAAAATATCTTATCGCAAGCGGAGTATATCCACTTGGAACAGACATACCAAGTTGGTTTGCTGTAATTGCACAAGTTCCACCGCTTGCTATCTCAGTTGCTACTTTGTAAGAATATGCCACAACTTTAACTATATCAGGCCCATTGGTTGTGAGTATATCATATGTAGCATTTGCACTTCTTGCTTTAGCAACCGCAGGCAGTCTGTAGCGCTCATAATATGATGTTCTCGATTTGCCATTTGATGCAGGACTGTATTCCTAAAAATAAAACCTGCCCTGCGTATAGTCGGTTGAAGTGTCAGATTCCGATGTGTTCATGTAATAGATTATTCCAGTCGTACTTTCCTGAGGAGTGCTTTTGAATTGTATGGAAGGGCTTTCGACTGAGTTTTGAATTAAACAAGAACCAGTCCATGTTTTTGTTCCTGAAGCCGTCTGTGTTCCGCTTGTCTTCACACAACTATCAAGACTTTGATGCGCCGTCAGCACCTTTGCTCCTCCAGAATACAGGCATCCGTCCGTTCCCACATACGCTGTATCCTGGCTGTATGTTTGTGGATTTGCCGCCTGAGAAGTAGCGCCTATCAGAAATATCTTACTGCTTGTGTTTGTTGATCCAGCAGTATTCTTTGTATTCGTGTCTGTCGCTGAAATAGTGATAGTACCGGAACTGTTCGTTATGGTTATATTATCTCCCTCAGCAAAATTTAATGCTGTCGTATTATTGCCGAGTATCTGAGTCCCTTTCACCTGTATTGGTCTATGCGTATTGGTATCAGTCGAACTTAAAACTCCATTAGCATCTATCGACAGGTTGGTTCCGACTTTTACCAGCCCCAATGTCGATGTGGACGCCGCAGGAATTGCGCTAATAGCGTTCTGCACAAACTCCGTTGTCGCTATCTATGTTGTACTTGTGCCGTTTGCCGCTGTTGGGGCGGCAGGAATTCCTGTAAATGTTGGTGAGGCAATATTAGCTTTGCCAGATATATCCTGATGTACCGTCAGATAATCACTGTGCTTGTGCCCACTATCCGTCAGGTTTCCGTTGGAATCTAGTGCTGCAAAATTTCCGCTAGTTGCGCTTGAAACTTTATCAGCCTTACCAGATATGTCCTGATGCGCCGTAAGTACTGTTCCCAAATCAACAACTCCGCTTGTGCCCTTGCTTGCACCGTTCATTGTTATTCCGGTTATAGTACCAGCATTAGCTGTAGCACCAGTTGCGATGCCGTCAAGCTTGGTCTTGTCAGCCGCCGACATAAGTCCAGACGCAGAAGTAGTAGCTGCAGAATACGTTGTGTCTGTTGCACTTAGTACTCCGTTATTCATGCTAAGGTTTGTACCTACTTTTACAGCACCTAATGTACTGGATGTTGCAGCAGGTAGTCGTGCAGCAGGGATTGTGCCAGAGGTCAGGTTGGAGGCATCGAGGTTAGTGAGACTTGCGCCTGAACCTATAAAAGATGGTGCAGTTAGATCGTAATACAGCGTTTCTGCAACATACTTCGATACAAATGGCGTATACCTGGGGTCGGGACGTTCAAGCCACATATCGATTTCTGATAAAGAAGTTCTATCGCCGTTTTCCGCACCTTCTATGGTTATTTCAATCACTGAAATATTAAAATAACTATTGTGCGCACAATACGTTGACCCCGAGGAAAATCTTTTTTTAAACGTCAGATCATGCCACCCAACGCCATGAGCTTCATAATTACAATACACTCTTCCTGTTATACTTAACGGGCGTCTTATGTAATAAAAACTACAATAAATATCTCCATAAGGATATCCCGGAAAGTATCCATTGGATGTAGTATCAAAAGATATTGTTATTGTTACGCTGCTTCCATTTGGTATCCTAAGAACTTCTGAATCATAATTGCCATTAAATAAATTTTGTACTCCTGTAAATTGTGAATAATCTCCACTGACTGTAACATTAAATCTTTTATCCGCGCAATATAGAGCGTTATCGATTTTGGGAATGTACAATGCTTTCGACCCATGCAGTGTTGGTTCTCCTGTAAATGGATTTGTAGACATTATTTCAGAACCAGCTTCAAGCTTTGTTGTATCACTTGGATGTACATGGTCTTCTCTTGCATATTTTTCAGATGTACCCACGGTTGCAGTACCGTCCATTTTGGGGCTGGCAGTTGCTGCGACATTCGCAGTTGCACCACTGGCAATATTACTTAGCTTTGTCTTTTCGTCAGAAGACATTAACCCAGCAACTGAACCCGTAGCCAATGCATCCTGCGGCAGTATCTGCTGAATATCCGTACCGTTGTGTATGAATATACGATGCTCTGGATATAGCATTAACTGGTACGCTGAATACATCCTGCCAAGGTACATATACCAATATCCGTCATTGGACGTTGGCAACTCCTGAGTTAGAGGTAGAGAACTTGCTATCTTAGCTTTGCCGTTACTTGTTGGAGTTAGTATCAAATACAAAGGCTTATGCGCTGTAAACTAAGTAGTTGTAACGTTGAATGTATATCGTAGGTCAAAAGGATAAGACAAGGTTATATAGCTAGCATTTATTGCAGCGCCGGTATTAACCGTCGTCGCTAAAGCATAATAATAAACCGGCATGAACGGATTGAACTCAACATCCGTCAGCATTGTTTTTGTTGTTGCGGCAATGTTGTCATTGTTGTTTAGCGGAGTTAAAGTATCTTCATCGACATGAAAAAGCATCTGATACCGGTAAATCACGCTGTCAGCGTATAAATTCCCATTGCCGCGGTTAATCTGTGAAATGTTTACCGTATTGGCATCGCCGCTTGACCTCCATCCCTGAGTAAACGCGTCAAAGTTATCGAACGAAGTGTTTGTAGACGAATACCAGTTGGTATGGCTGGAACGGTCCGGAATGTTATCCGGCGTTATCAGTTCATCCT